>Ga0364910_1074_pt1 | contig 50771 bp, 49 predicted proteins | sample SorcelJu500001C4_3_FD_206970 | JGI IMG/M metagenome (GOLD analysis project Ga0364910, IMG submission 206970) | Enriched cells from Trout Bog Lake Hypolimnion, Wisconsin, USA - BchlTB.June25.5000.01.C4 | ecosystem: Environmental > Aquatic > Freshwater > Lake > Hypolimnion/Profundal zone | place...
GCAGGACATCGCTGACAAAGTTAATCAAATCAGCTCTGGCGACGCTGCTCAAAACCAACAGCTCGTGGACGAAATCGAATCAGCTCTGGGACAAAATCAGTCCCGAATTCGGAAAGCTATTGACGCAGCAGCCGGTTCGGCTGTGCAGGAAGTTGAGGAAGTAGCCGATGTGGTTGCCTCCTGGGGCCTCGATAAAGGCGGGTTTGAGCGCCTGCCGTTGGAGAACAAGTTGGCGATATTGGCAGTGCTAAAAGAACAAAAGAAGTTTAAAGATATGGGCAATCTGGTTGGCCAACTCCGCAACATCGCCACTGCCAGCCGCAAGGTAAAGGTCGACCAAAGCAAAGTTGAGCTGCATTCCATCTCCGTTGGCAACGACATATCAAGGCTGTTGCCACAGGAACTGATATCGCTGCGCCGACCGACGCTGAAACTGGACTTTTATCGCCGCTATGCCGAAAAGCAATTGATGCAATATGACCTTCAACATAATGAACAGAAAGGCCAAGGCCCAATCATCTGCCTTATCGACACTTCTGGTTCAATGCGCAAAGAAAGCCGGGAGGAGTGGTCCAAAGCCGTGGCCTTGGGATTGGCAGAAATTTCATACAGAGAGAAACGTAGTTTTGCCTATGCTTTGTTCGCTGGTGCGGGTGACGAACTTATCTGTGGTGACTTTGGACAGGCGCATCCATCTCCAGAGCAATTACTGACCTTAGCACAAAGCTTCATCGGCGGTGGGACTGATTTTGAGAAGCCGCTAAGCTATGCCCTGGATAAGATAAACGAGTCGAAATTCAGCCAAGGAGACGTAGTGATGATCACAGACGGCGAGTCCTGCGTCAGCGAGGCTTTTGCTGCCCGCCTTGCCAAAGAGAAAGCCTCCAAGGGATTTCGTATTTACAGCGTCCTGATCGGCGGGTCGACACATGAACTAACCCGTTGGTCAGACGAAGTGTGGTCCGTACACGATTTACTCGATGATACCGTGGTCAAGGAGTTATACGGAATTTTATAAGGGAGATGAAAGTAATGACAAACAATCTGGTCGCCATTCATGGTGGCAACAACAATAATACCGATAATACCAACAACATCCTGGGAAATCTTTTGTGGTTCACTGTGTCGGATCTTGAGGTTCTTCGAACTGACCTAGTTAAACTGGTGCAGCATTCTGGGGTTCCTGAGAAATATATTCCTGCACCTATACGTCCGACTGATGCTTTTCGCAGGGCTACAAGTGAAGTTGGCGGTGTAATTAATTCTGTCGGCGATGAGACGACCGTCCTGATGGTGCGCGAAGTACTGTCTGATGAAGAAAGTGTTGTCAGGCACATGATTCTCGAAATTCGCGACAAGAAAAATATAAGACTTTCCTATAACCAAGTCGGGACTATTATTTTTGACCGAAGAACCGAGACTATGATCACCTCCGCATCCGACAATTCAGCCCAGATAGCGGCAGTCAAAGCGAAGATGCTCTTCGATAGATACCGGGACTACTACGGTGCAGACCATATCCGGAGGATGGTTAAAACCGTACTGGATGACTGCCAGGCTGTCGGCGTTAGGCCGTCCGGTGGTGTTTATTTCGTACCTCGTCAGTATGAATCAACAGCCAGGGCTCTTAGTTCGTTAATCAAAACGCTGCCAGGCAATACTGTCGAGCTGCATCTAGTTCCACTTATGGACGCCACAGAGCAGCGTGAGATGATTGAGGATAAGCTGCGGAACCATGTCTTAAGCCAAGTATCACAAATCGGCAGCATGCTGGGCGGCGATGCCAGTGTGTTGGGTGTTAAGAAGACTTTGAAATCGCTGTCGGTCGAGTTTGCCAGCGTGCTCCGGGAGCAGCCTAGTGTATCAAAAGTTACCGCCAGTAATGCGATTCATCAATTGCAGGGCTTGAAAGCACAGATAGGCGAGTATGAGGGCCTCCTTGAAACCAATTTGGGCGAGGTGCGGTCGACACTGGACGTGCTACGCCGACAGGTTCGGACGATGCTGGACCGCCAGTCGACCGAAGGGGTTGCCTGATGAGCGAACTGCAGCCGATCAATCATGTTCGTACGCCGTGTGGTAAATATGTTTAGCGCGGCTACACGGCTTGTAACAAGAGGAGTTATCGATAAAGTACCGGTGGATGTGCAGCTCTGGCTCTGGTCTTTAGTGGATAGTATGCACACTCAGGTTGAATCAGTAGACTACCTGCAGGTCTTTGAACTCACGGCCAACGGTGATGGTGGACAAAAAATTATCCACTTCCAGGAGATTCCACCCTATAGGGCTGAGTATCTGGTTGACCACGTGCTGGAGCCTCTCGTCGTAAAAGTTTATGTAATTGACGACGGTGACTATTCAACGATGCTGCTGCCGACTGAGCGTTAAAAACAATGCCAGCCTAGAGATATACCTCAAGGCTGGCTATTTATTTCTTTACCTAATCCGTAATACACCCTATACACTTACTTATTTGCCCCGACTCTTTTGCAAAGCCGCAATATTTTGGCATGTGCTCCTGACCTGTCCTCTTTTTGGGGGGCAATAACGCTGCTTCGAGTTGGTAGTAACAAAAATCTTCCCACACCTTGGATTCTGGCAAACTTGGTAACGACCGTTAATCTGAAGAAGCATTTGACACCTAAGCAGCCACAGCGACCACAGGTCATCCACCTTAGCTGTTAGCTGGTAAGATCTGTAGAACCCTTCATTATTCGATTCCGTGCATATTAAAATATTGCTTTGCAAGAGCTTAGACATAATATGCCAAAGGGCTAATTCCGCCTCACGTTGAGCGGCCTCATATTGTAATGGGACATCACCCCTATCATCAGAAGGGGTATTCTCAACCTCCCGTTCACCGCCTGCAGCTTCTTTTAGAGCGTCATCGCTACCGGCATTCTCATGCAATATTTTGATTGCCTTACTAGCAACATCATCATTCCACTTGTGCTCAGGTGTACTCAGAATCGTCATAAAGAGAGGAACCTTACTTATTTCGACAAGCACCATGGCTAATAATTCTAGGGATACAAATGGCCTTGGGCAGCTTTTTTGCACCTCAATGCTCCAGAGACACAAGTCCTTAAACTTATCTATACCCAAAGTATTCGAGTTTTGAATTAGGTTGTAGGCTGATTCGTGGAATACAATTCCGCCCCGTACAGGTAGCCCTTCTTTGTCTATCCAATGCTGGATATTAGCGATCAAAGACTCCTTCATCTCGCCCTTACCTTTTGATATATGCGGCCTAATCTGTTTGACAAGTTGCAAGAATAGAGTATCGGCCTTTTTAAAATCGGGAACACCGTGTACCTGCTCTCCAATAGGCACAACAAATAAATTGCTTATGTCCCTGTCCGTAAAATATCTTTCTGACAATCCTTTTATACCTGGGCAGGTTTTAGTAATGTCAGCCAGTAGCATCTTATAAGGCATATATCGAGGCTTAAAAACAGAATAATTAATTATATCTATGCCGCTTATATTAACCATCTACTACACTTTCCTCGCCTTCATTGACATCATATATGACATCATATCATAGCACATTATTAAGTGTCCAGATATAATCCTTGGCGAAGGGAACCACAGAGAGAATTTCAAGAATGCTGCATACCTTCAACAGCATTTAGAAAGGTGCATACAACCATGCTCAACTCTGAACAATACCCCTCTTCCGATCAACATCTACCTTGCCTACCACCCAGATTCATGACCGCCAAGGAAGTGTCTTCCGATTATTTTCATAACAAAGTCTCTTATTGGAAGATACTGGACATGGCAAAGCAAGGGCTAATTCCCTTCGTCCGAATAAGCGGTCGGATCCTGTTTCGCCCGAACTCCCTGGATGAGTGGATAACATCTCTTGAAACCACCCCCGATTCAGCAACATACAGTCAAGTGAAAAATCGTCTTACGAACTTTGACCTAAACTAACCGGTTAACGGGGCCAATATGGCCCCATCCCCGTTTATAGAAAGGAGTCATATTTATGACCGGACACTTAGAACACCTAGGGGGTAACTCATACAGGTTGAGGGTCTCCGCTGGAACAGATGGTAGCGGTCGCCGCATTCGGCCCTCAAAAACGATTACCGCGTCTTCAGTAAGAGAAGCTGAAAAAATGCTTGCGCTTTACGTTGCAGAAGTTGACCGTGGTATAATTTCTCCCAGTCAAAAGTTCACCTTTAGCGAATTTGTCTCCATATGGTTCCGTGACTACGCTAGCAACCAGCTCGCCCCAAAAACACTATTCCGTTACCACCAAATGCTGGATAGCCGCATTATTTCAGAGTTTGGAAAGATAAAGCTAGAAAAGCTCACGCCTAATCACTTTTTACAATTCTACAATAAGTTACGAAAACCTAATGTCCGAATGGATAATCATAAGGACCGAGGATTAGCTAGTCGCACCATCCTGCACCACCATAGGCTAATTAAAACAATTTTGAATACTGCTGTTAAATGGGGATACTTATTTAGCAATCCCGCAGATCGTTGTGATTCACCCAAAACGTCCAAGCAAGCCGCCTTGACATACAATGAGGAACAAACCTTTGCATTACTGGATGCAGCAGAAAACGCACCGCTTAAGTATCGACTTCTCATATTACTTGCCATTGCCACAGGGGCAAGGCAAGGTGAATTAATGGGGCTAGAGTGGCAACACGTTGACATCGAAAACGGAATCATTAAAATTGAACAATCTGCTCAGTACATTCCTCAAAGGGGTAATTTCATCAAGGCCCCTAAGAATCCGTCAAGCGTTCGAACCATCGGCGTACCAGCCATCGTGAAAGATGCATTACGTATCTATAGACGCGAGCAAACATCAGAACGCCTTGCATTAGGGGCTCAATGGCAAGCAGGCAATCTTGTATTCGTTTCTTCCACTGGGCAGCCGATGTATCCTGGCATAATGTCATCATGGTTTCCTCAGTTTCTCCGTAAACAAGGCCTTCCCCCTTTGAACTTTCACGGCCTTCGTCACACCTCAGCTTCTTTACTTATTGCAAATGGCGCAAGTGCCGTTGATCTCAGCAAAAGACTTGGGCACGCCAACACCACGATGACTATGAACCTATATGCTCATAGTTTTGACAACGCCGATAAGGGTCTAACTGAAAAGATGGAGGCTATCTTATCCCGGAAATCGATAGCCCCAATCAATAAGTCAGTCAAGTAACTTTCATGCTCGCTTATAGGTATATAAGTCTCTATAGGCAAAAGATTGGCCCGTATTTGGCCCCGGAGCTTTAACTAATTGTCAAAATAAACAGTAAGGCTTCCGAGGCAATAACCTCAGAAGCCTTGATTTTACTATGGCGGGGGCGTGTAGGGATCGAACCCACCAATGACGGATTAGCGCCACACAGACGGTTTTGAAGACCGCAGAAGCCACCAGGCCCCATCCGCCCCCATATATTCGCATTGTTATTATATTATATTTTATTCATTTCGTCACTGGCTTAAACTCTCAACCGTCAGGCGTAACAAAGCCTCGGTTCGGTCTATTTCAACGTTCCGTCGACCCAAACAGCCCCGTACAAACTTGCGCCCCCCAGCCGGGCTCCTTGCAAGTCGGCCCCCCGCAGATTGACTCCCCGCAAATTGGCGCTCCTCAAATCGGCACCCCGCAGGTTCGCTCCGGTGAGGTCGGCCCCTTTTTCCCCGACCTGCGGTGCGTCAAAGGCAGCCCAATGTAAACTGGCGCCCTGCAAATTCGCCGATCGCAAACTCACGCCCTTAAGATTAGCATACGACAAGTCAGCTCCGCTCAGATCAACACCATCAAGGTTAACGCCAATAAGAGTCGCGTGCTCCAGTTTGACGCCACCCAGCTTGGCTCCGCTCAAAATACAGCCTCTCAAATCCGCCTCGCGCAAATCCGCCCCTTGCAGGTTGGCCCCAGCCAGATTGGCTCCCGCCAGATTTACACCGCAAAGGCTGGCGCCCTGTAAATTCGCATTCTCTAAATCGCTGTTGCTAAGAATGGCTTTATTTAACTTGGCCCCGGCAAGATCGGCACTCTCAAGGTCTGCCCCCAACAAAACCGCTCCGGCAAGATCACCATCGCGCACAATTGCCCCTCTCAAGCTTGCCCCGACAAGCTTCGCTCCGGACAAATTAATACCCTGAAGATTCGCCCCGGTAAAATTCGCCGCCTTGAGTTTAGCCTTAGACAAGTCAGCACCGCTTAAATCAAAATTGACAAAATAACCTGGGCCTTCTTTCGCCAGATCAAGCTGAGCTTGATTATAAGCTGCCGCAATCGGCAAAGAGAAACTCCATGCAGCAGCCACGCCCAAAAACAGCAGCGCAATTTTCTTCATTTACAGCACTCCCCATTAAAAATAGCCTGAACAAGCCCGGTCACTCTTCGCACTTTTTGCAATATCCGTAAAGCTCAAGCGAATGACCAACGACCCGGAATTTAGCCCCAGCAGCCTCCTGCAAATCCTTTTCATCCACCGGGCAATAGTTGAGGCAATTCGCCTCCCCACAACTAAGACAAATCAAATGGTGATGATGCCCGTCAAGAGTCAGTTCGAAAACCTTCCCATCTCTGCCTGGGAGATTTATCTGATTAACCACGCCCATACCGGTAAGCAAATGCAAATTCCTATACACCGTGTCCAACCCCACATCCGGGTTAACTAAGCGAATATCATTATAAACTTCCTGGGCGGTGGGAAACTTCTCAAATTTAAGCAGGGATTGGATTACCGCCCGTCGTTGCGGCGTAATCTTGCAGCCTTTTTCCCGTAATTTTAAAATAATTTCCTCTATCAAGACCGCACTCTCCCTCAATACTCATCTTAATAATATTAACGCCCTCGCCGATTAACCATAATTAAATTAGCCAGCAAAGCGATTTTTCAGTGCAAACGTCACAAAGAACAGTGCTGCAGATATCAGAACGATCGTTGAACCTGTCGACGTATTCCAGTAGAAAGACAGGATTAAACCCGCGACCCCGGCGAACATCGCAAACAAGACAGAGAAAAAATGATATTGCCTTACATTCACCGTGACATTGCGCGCCGCAGCAGCAGGCAGAACCAACAACGAATTGATAATCAAGATGCCCACCCATTGAATGGTTATTGCCACAACAATCGCCAGCGCAGCCGAGAACATAATTTCCACAAGCAGGGTATTCATCCCTCTGCTCGCCGCCAGCGACGGATTAATGCTCAGTATCAGCAATTTATTAAATATCACCAGCCACAACAATACAACCCCCACAAACACTCCGAACAGCATTGCGATTTCGGCTGGAGCTATGCTCAGCAAGTCCCCAATCAGATAAGCTGAAAATTTATTGAAACTTCCTCCATGAGACAGAACAACCAAGCCCACCGCGATTGCCGTCGATGAGCATACCCCGATAATAGTGTCTGTAGAGGCTGTGCTCTTATTCTTGATAAAAGTAATCAACACCGCGAACAGTACCGCGGCTACAACTATTGATGTTAAAGGCTTTCCGCCCAAGAGGGCGCCTATTGCTATGCCGGTAAAAGTTGAATGTCCAAGGGAATCGGAAAAAAACGCCATACGGTTGCTGACCACCATTGTACTCATTATCCCGAACAGGGGAGTCGCCAAGAGCACTGCCAGGAGAGCATTCTTCATGAATATGTATCCCAGCCAATGGAAAGGAAGAACTATATCGATAAACCCATACCACCAGTCCAGCATCATACTCGCTCCTCTTCAGTCACAGACCGGGCTGTGGAATGATCTTCACGGCACCATAGCATTCCAAATTCCTCTTTTGTCCGGGGATCACTAAAAACTTCCTCGGGGGTTCCGCTACAAAGAACCGACCCCTTCAGCAAAATAACCCGGTCAGCATACTTGGCCACAAGATCAAGATCATGAGATACCAAAATAATCGATAAATCGTAGTTTTTCCGAAGATCTGAGACAATGTTGTAAAATAGCTCCAATCCATTGTGGTCAATGCCGGAAAGAGGCTCATCGAGGAGCAAGAGATCCGGCACTGGTTCAAGCGCCAAAGCCAGCAATATTCTTTGCAGCTCACCACCCGACAACGCTCCCAGCCTTTTGTCTATAAGGTGATCGGCGTTAACCTTTTCCAGGCTTTTAGAGATCCGGGCGTGCAGCTTCCGTGGACCCGTGATCCACGACGGAACGTTGGTCAGACAGGCCATAAACAAGTCAAACACACTCGTGGGTGTACTCAAATCGAAACTCAGGTGCTGCGGAACATAGCCGATCAAAGGGTGACCGCTGCGAACTCCTTTCGCGTCAAGATACCGCAACGCTCCGGAATGAGGAACTTCTCCCAGTATTGCTTTTAACAAAGTGCTCTTCCCGGCGCCATTAGTCCCAATCAGAGCAGTAAGTTCGCCGCAATGAATATGAATATTTATATCTTTTAATATCTGTGATTTACCAAATACGACACTACAATTCTCGATTTTTGTACAGCACAAGCGACCGCAATCGTTGTCGCACCGGCTACAGCTGTGTGAATTCTTGGCGATCATTTCAATGCCCCCAGCAGCGCTTGTAAATTGCGCTCCATTGCGTTCAGATAACTGTCATAGGCGTCATTATCCGCCTCACCAGCAACAACCGCCGGATCAAGCGAATAAACTTTCGCCCCGGTCTCCCGGGCAATTGCATCAGCGGCCTTTGCTGGATACTGTGGTTCGGCAAACAGCGCCTTTATCTCAGCGGCCTTTACCTTGCGGATAGTGTCTGCCAGTTCTTCCGGCGAAGGCTCCGTACCAGGCTCCCGTTCAATGACAGCAACAATATTCAGGCTAAATTCTTGGGCAAAATAGGGGAAGGCTTCATGGAAAGTAATTATATCCCTGTTTTTTAGGCCATCCAAAGATTTATGCATTTTTACCTTCAATGCGGTAAGCTTCTGCACATACTCAGCAGCATTACTACGGTACTCTGTCGCGTGGGTGCTGTCTAAGACCGCCAGCTGCTCGGCGATATTGTTAGCCTGAAGGATGGCATTGGAAATGCTGACCCATACATGCGGGTTTTCTTCGCCATTCTTGTTTTTTAATACTTCAATTCCTTTGCTTGCATCCACAATCTTAAGTTGCGGTTGCTGCTTTATCACCTTGTCCAGAAAAGCTTCCATGCCTGCCCCATTAATTACAAAGGCATTTGCTTTCTCCAGAGTTTTCAAATCTTCCGGGGTCAATTGATAATCATGAAGACAACCAGTCTGCGGCTTAGTCATATTTATTACCTGTACCCCCGGTACACCTTTGGTAACATTAATAGTGGAAACGTACATTGGATAAAATGAAGTCACAATAATAAAATTCTTATCACTGGCCACGCTACTAGAGCTTGTCTGACTGTCTGAAACTTTGCTTTGACCACATCCACTCAAGATAAGTGAACAGATCGCCACCATCGCTGCTACCTTCGCCAATTTTGCGAACAAGTTAATTCCTCCAAGCAAGTGTTGATTCGGTTAAACTGCGATCATGAATGCCGCAGCTCATAATTAATAGTTTTCATATTTGCTGCTATTATTATAGCCATTTTCCGGCAGAATCAAATAATTGCGCTACTAATTAATAATATTCTTATTTACGAGTATACTGTATTTGCCTACAATTGGCAATAGTCTCTTTGCCTTCGGGCAAGAAAAAAAGACCGGGCCAAAAGCCCAGTCTTCTTAGAATTTTGGGAGATTAAGATCAAAGGCTGGTGAGAAAGGTCCAGATGCACGTTCTGGTTTCGTCAGTTTTATCAGCGTACACTGTTGGTAGGCGAATTTCTCACGAACAATGTGCGGGTCGCTACGAGGAAGCGCGCGCAGACAGTACAGGCGTGCGTACGACAAGCGCGCTCCCGGAAAAGCAGGCACACAGCGCTTCAGCGCTGATGTGGTCGCTTTCTTCGAGCGAAGCGAAGATGCACCAACGACGCAGATGGGCCTTTATCGCCAGCCTGCTACTATTAAGCGCCTCTGACGAAATACACAACCACAATAAGCGCCGCCAGCAGTAATCGATAGATCGCGAATATCGCGAAATTATTGTGCTTGAGATAGCGGAGTAGAAAACTGATGGACGCCAACCCGACTATCGCCGATACTAGCGTGCCTACCAGAAATAAAGGGCTGCCAAGATGGTGAATAATGGCGGGAGCACTTTTTAGTGCCGCGCCGGCGATTATCGGCGTTGATAGCAAAAATGAAAATTTAGCTGCCGCTTCCCGTGAAATTCCCATCATCCGCCCTGCGGTCATGGTAATACCCGAGCGCGAAACACCGGGAACCAACGCAAGCATCTGGGCAAAACCAATAAAAAGAGCTTGGCTGAACGTTATCCGTTCAAAATTGATTCTCTGCGACGATTTCTTGTCCACAAAGTACAAAATAATCCCCATAATAGCAAGTCCGGCAGCAATAAGCAGCGGCTGCGAGCGAACAAAACTTTCGATCGGCCCTTCCAGCATAAACCCGGCAATAGCTCCGGGAATTGTGGACGCCACCAAATACCAGAACATTTTTCCCTCCCTGGTCTTTAGGCCGGTAAGTATCCCACTGACCGCAAGCTGTAACCAGTCCTGAAAAAAGTAAATAAGCACCGCGAGCAGCGTTCCCACATGCAGCGCCACATCTAGAGCAATATCAATACTTCCGCCCGCCTGATTAATAATCGGGTCCCAGCCAAACAACCAGCGGACAATGATAAGATGCGCCGAACTGGAAATCGGCAAAAACTCACCTAATCCCTGAACAACTCCCAGTGTAATTGCTATAAGCCACAACACAGATTTCGCCCCATTTCTGTAATATATATTCCCCGGCATCGCCAGAATCATTCTCATGTTCACATTATAAAACCCGGCTTACGCCGGATTGAACAACTAAGTTGCGTCCTGCATCGAACGTTTTAGCAGAAGCCAGGCCTATTAAAAGTGTCTATCAGCTGACACTTTTAAACGTCTGATATACTAATAAAACTCCGCATTGCTGCGAAGATTTGAATTGATTTGGCAAAAGGACACCTCGGTGGCACATGATAAAACCCGCCATGCAAACCAATCCTCTTTCAGGCAGAAAGCGGCCCAGCACCCAGCGAATTTTACTTATTTTACTATACGCGATATGCCCAATGGTGTCAAGGACAGTGACGGAAAAAGTCATCTCCAGTACAAGCAACTTCAAAACTGCTGTGATTTGCTTTCGAGTCTCAACAATGCCACAATTTACATTTGGCCGTCAGACGTTATTGCTTTGAACCGGATAGAGAACACCGTTCCCTTCGAGCTTGTTTTTACTTCAATTTTTGCATTATTCCTTTCGGCAATTTGATAGCACACCGCTAGCCCCAAGCCGGTCCCATTATCTTTCGTGGTCACGAAGGGTGTTCCCAGTTTTTGATATACCGCCGGAGGTATTCCCGGACCATCATCCTTTACAGATATGCGGACTGAATTCTGCCCATCCCAGTCAGTCGATATTATTACCACCCCTTTTACTGAGACAGCCTCAATCGCATTACGAACTAAATTCATAATACACTGCTTAATTTCATCTTCATCAACAAGCACCTTGGGAACATTCTTGAATTGGGTTTTAATTTCTTTGCCTTCGCGGATTGCGTCTGCCATCAGCAAAGGAATAATTCTCCGGATAACTGCATTCAGGAAAGTCGGTTTTAATTGGATTCTCTTATTCCTGGCCAAAGTCAGAAATTCACTAATTATCGCGTTCGCCCTATCCAGTTCCTCAATCATCAAATTGAATTGTTCGCTATCCGGGGCATACTCTTTTTTCATCTGAAGCAACTGTAAAAAGCCACGCACACTTGTGAGAGGATTCCTAATTTCATGTCCAATACTGGCTGCCATCTCCCCGACAACATTCAACCTGTCAAGGCGCGCCATTTCCGCTTCCAACATTTTGTTTTGAGTAATGTCAGTTAGAACATACATTCTACACGGCTTGCCTCCCAGCACAATTATGTCTGATGAAACAAGCGCGGTATGTGGTTCATCGGATTTAGCAAGATAATGCATTTCGTAACTTTGCAACCTCCCGCGGTTGCGAAATTCAGCGATACACGCTTCCCGTTCGGCTTCTTTAGTCCACAGCCCTATTTCCGTTACAACCTGCCCAATAATTTCATTACGGGATACTCCCAGGGCCTGTGCGAAACTTTCACTTGCATCGACAACCATTTCGTCCTCTATCGAAACAATTACCATCATGCTGGGGTTAGCGTGGAAAGCTTTATAGAAACGCTCTTCACTCTGCCTTTGTTCAGTGATATCGCGTGTCAATGCTAAAACAGTCTCAACAGTCCCGTCCTCTCCAAGCTCGGGAACCAAAATATTATAATAATATTTGATTCCATGGTTGGCTTCGTATTCCGACTCATATTCAACTTTTTCCCCAGTTTCAAAAGCAGTTTGAAAGTAAGGAATCAACGGCTCATACATTTCAGGTGGATAGCCCATTTCTTTCCAGGTTTTTCCCAATACTTCAGAAACTTTTCTGTCAGTCATTTTTTCAAGTACGGGATTAACATATATATGACGCAACTCTTTATCAAACCGAGTAACCATATCCGGCATATTATCAACCAGCTTTTGGTAAAGACGCGTTTGCTGGATCATTTCCTTAACAAAACCTTTTAGATTGTCCAAATCGTTAACATTCGAAGTCCAGCTTTCCAACTTGGATAAATTGGATGAAAGCATACTAATACCACCAGTCTTTTAAAAAATCGCCACAATATTACATTTAAGGATACTCTTCGCTAAACAAAAAAAATATTCCTTTTAAAAGCAAATGAATTAAACCAATTATTTAAGAAAAACTATGATTTTAAAATATCATTCATTGATGATATATCTTTGATTTATTTTATATATAGCTGGGCAGATAAACAGCGACAAAAAATCAGCAGGCCAAATGCACCTGCTGATTTTCTGTTTATTAGTCTTAATGTGGCGGGCATCGTCACCAGCTACTATTAATCTCGTTTCTGGCATCTCTCTCCAGGGAATATTGCCCGCCGTTCAATCGATAACGCTCCACTATATCAATTCCAGATTAGGCTTGCCGACAGCGACCACTTGAACCAATGTTTCAATGTAGAAATCAACGCCGTAATTGCAATAAGCGATGTTGTCATAGCGGGAAACGCTGACCTTCGGCTCCTCCGCCCCGGATTTCAGCAACTGATTTCTGGCCCATTCCTGTGCAGCCTCGGTCGCGTAAGTCACCGCCTCCTCCAATATATCAAAAACCTTAAATTCCCACGGCAAGTGAACACCGAACCCGGCCATCCCCCACATCGGTTTGATAATTGCATCCACCGTTTCGATAATATTAGCAGTCGCGGCGCCTAAAGCATTCGCCACATCGGCATGATCAGGAATATCAATAACCATCTTTAATCTATCGCACGCTTTGGGCAGCCAAGCTTTCACAGGAGCGCCGACACCAACAACTGGCGTTGATATTGTGGCCTGACAGCCAAAAAACTCATTGGAACCTGCTTCAAACATTCGTTTTACAAAAATATTTTTCATGTTGTCCTTAATGGAAAATTGTTCGCCCTGCATGCCGACCAACGACTGCAGCAAAGCAATGGAAATATCTTTGACAACTTGCTCTTCGGCTGCCTTTACAAACTCCGCTGGACTAATTCCCATCTGGCTGGCCAAGAGCGCGACACCGAGCTCAGCCGCCGCACGCGACCACAGCGTATATTCACCTAATACATGCAAAATATCGGTTGGCGTAATTGATATCCTCACAATTATTCCACTTTCGATCAACCTGCGGGTCAAATAATAATCGAGAATGTACGGAGAAGCATTAGCCCTTTTGGCTATGCAATCCAAGCTATGCGGCCGGTCCTGAATAATATCAAGTATCATCCTTTCCTCAGCCCGGAATTTAGACTTGGCTTCATCGTCGATCTTTTTAACAAGCATGAAACAATCTGTTTTTTGATAATCTGCATACATTCCCACCATTAGATTAGGTGCACTCAATTCCTTAATTAAATGGGGATGCTGTTCAGCTGCAAAACATAGCGGCAGCACACGCTCAGGGCCCACTGTAATTTTTTCCGCAGTTGCCCGAATATAGCTGTCACCGCCCAGTCCGTAAGTATATATCTCCGCTGCCCTTACCCTGGTAAGCCAGCCGCCGACAACGGCGCCTTCATCATTCAGCTTTGGTTTATAATTGCGAATCATGGCAATATCGGTTGTCGTTCCGCCCATATCAAGAATGATGGCATCGCTTTTCCCCGACAGGGCGCATGCCCCGACAATACTGGCCGCCGGACCTGTCAGTATTGTTTCAATCGGTTTTTCCAAGGCGGCAGCAATATCCATCAGACTGCCATCACTTTTGACAATCATGATCGGCGCCTTGATCTCGCTATTATCCAGGACACTCTTAATTGCTCTTATCCAATCGGCAATAATCGGCAATAACCGGGCATTCAAGGCAGCAGTGACCGTTCTTTCGGGGAGACCCAAGGCTGTAGAAAGCTGATGCCCGCACACAACCGGCAAATTCAAGCGTTCTCTGGCGATCTCTTTTGCCCGTAACTCATGCTCCGGATTCATCACGCTAAAAAAGCCGGATATCGCTATCGCACTGACTTTGCCTTTAAACTTATCCAATGCTTTTATCAACGCTTCCTCATCCAGTGGCTCATAAGGCATGCCTGCCGGATTATGCCCCCCACCAACCACGGCATAATTACTCACCGGCAACTTTTCCTTCGGCTCTCTTCCGATTAGCACGACCCCGACTTCACAGCCTTTTCCTTCGACAATGGCATTGGTAGCCAGCGTAGTGGACAGCGCCACCATGCTTATTGACGCCAAGTCATCATATGCCAGATTGTCTATGCATTCTTTTATGCCAATAGTCAAGTCGTGCGGTGTAGTCCGCGCCTTGGCCTTCTTTAAAATCTTCCTGGTGTCTGCCTCGATGACGACTCCGTCAGTATATGTTCCGCCAGTATCAATTCCTAAAATGATATGCATAATTGTCCCCCTAACAACAATTTTCAGTCTGCCCGGAAAACTTATCATTCGGACTATTTGCCCAGTTTGCCATATGCTTATTGGGTCGGTTGCCGCTTGACCTCTTTTCACGGTCCGCCCAAAGATTAAACATCTTTAGTATTATCCTAGCAATTATCATACCACCGCCAGGAAATCAGTCATTTATGTTGAACATAGCCGTTATGTCTATACCCGGCAAGTCACTTTTACTCAACGCATAAAGTATTTGACTTAATAGTGGCTATATCCTTTTCTGGCGCTTACCCCTATATTTACTAGAAATGGCTTAACTCAATCACTTCCTGGCTGGAATAAATATTCCACCGGCAACATGGCACGATTTATGCGGAAAATTAAAGTGTTACAACCTCTGAAGTAAAAGGAGATATCGCTATGAACACCACGAAGATTTTTGCCTGTCGGACACTCGAAGATGAAATTATGACAATGTTACCAGCAAACATAGACTGTGAGTTCTTGGAATATGGTCTGCATAACACTCCCAACAAGCTGCGCGAACAGTTGCAGATAAGCATCGACAATTCCCCGCAATACACGACACTACTTTTTGGATACGGATTATGCTCCAATGGCGTAGTTGGCCTTAAGGTCAGGAATCAGACCATGGTCATTCCCCGCGTTCACGACTGCATCAGCCTTCTCCTAGGTTCCCGCAAACAATATGACACTGAATTTGCAAAGTACCCTGCCACATACTATCTGAGCAAGGGCTGGGTCAAGCAAGAAGGAGATCCGCTATCCTCTTTTCATCGGTGCTGCAAAAAATACGGTGAAGCCACCGCCCGCTATGTAATTGGCGAAGAATACAAGAGTTATCAACGGATTGCATTTGTTCACACCATCGGCGACTGCGACGAGGAAATTGCCTACAGCAAAAAAGTAGCCGAGTTCTTAAATATAAGTTTTGTTGAAATACAAGGATCACTGCAATACTTCGAGAAACTGCTCAAAGGCGATTGGGATAACTGGTTTTTAGTGATTCCTCCTGGCGGCAGTTTATCCCTGTTTAACTTCATGTAAAAATCCTCCGCTGTTTCACGAAATTGCTTAGCCGGCAACAAGGTTCCCCTTCTTGCCAGGCATCTACCAAACCCTCACCTTTTCATCACGCAGAAAAAGCAGGCCATATGCGCCTGCTATTTTTTTGTCTACTGATTATATTTTGCGTTTAACAGATACCCTCTTTAGGCCACTATCGCCAAACCTGTTAATATTTCTGGCAAGGGCATTTCCCGCAAGATTTAGTATAGTTCATCTTCATCGTCTTCATGGTCGAGAGGTTTCATTGCAGGGGTAGCCATTGGTATTCTGGGAGAAACCAAATCTACTTTAACGGTAAGCGTCTGAAAAGCAGACGGTAATACCAACCCAAATATAGTTGCTCCAACAAAGTCACATAGTGCTGTTTTTAAAGGCGTAGGGATTGTTCCCGGTATTTGAAACAGGGTCGGGATCATTTCAGCCGTGAAGTAGGCAACCACCGAGAAAATCCATCCTTTAACCAAAAGGTTACGACTTGTCACACGTAGAACCCAATAGGCAAATATTATACCCAGAACACCCGATATCATTAGGTGACAAATAAGAGCCAAAGTGATTTCACTGCGTTCAAACGGCGGAGTGTGGGCGTAGACAAGCACTGCGATTAAATCCGCCTGACGAACGGTAGTCCAACCCATTAAGCCCGCAAACATGCTCCACGCATTGGAAACAACTCCGCCAGCGATACCCGCAACGAAACCTCGAGTAAGCCTGTCTTCCACAGATTTAACCTCCTCTAATGTGACACGATACCGCTTTTAGTATAAGGAATTTTTAAATTATTAATCCGTATAAATTAAGCTGTCATACCAAGCCACCTGCTGAATCAATGGATAGAACCTCCGCGAAGGGGTAGGGTTCAATATACCGTTAAGCATCCCCATGTCAACATAAGAGCAAGGCTTCCGATTGCTCGGAAGCCTTGCTCTTATCGGTGATCAACCGAAAGAATCAAGGGTAGACTTATTATCTGCCCTGATTCTTTCAATTATTAAGCACGTATGAAGCTGTCAGCCCACTGCAAAGCGGTGATGTAAAGTTCGGGAATTTCCTGTTCCGCGATATGAAATTGTGCAGCATACTCGGATGTTTTTATCCAGTCGCCTTTCTCATAAGCCAACATGAGCTGTTGAAAATCGTGGAGTTGATTCGTTTCGCCCAGCAAAGCGTCTTTTACATCAGCCGCGATCGGCAGTTCTTTTAATATATCATTTAAAGGCTGGTCGAGCAGCGCATCAAGCAATGAAAAAATCCCCATCAAAAAGATATCGGAGGACCTTGAACTTAATCCGGCCTTGGCTGCGAGTAGCTCGCCGAATTTGGCGCGGATAACAGAAAGAGAAACAATTTCTTGCGGTTTATTATTGGCGACTTCGCGTAGCGTCAACGAAGAAACCCATTGCATGACTTCCCGTTTGCCCAATAGAACGAGCCCCTGTTTGATGGAACTGATAGTAGTCCTAAACCCGAATGCTGAGGAATTAATAAACTTCAGCAATTTATAGGAAAAGCTCACGTCATGCTGAATTAAGGATTCCAAACGGTCGTAATCTATTTCAGGTTGAGTCAATTCGCTCATTATCTTGAAATACTGCGTTCTGTTGCTGCTCGGTTCCCGTTTGGCGGTTGGGTTTATTTCGCAGAAAAAGTAGCCTTGCATATAGTAATAGCCCTGTGCCGTAGCCTGTTCAAATTCCGCCAGCGTTTCAACATTTTCCGCTAAAAATTTGACGCGTGAATCATTTACCTGCTCGATGCCTTTACTTCTTAGTTCCTTGCCGGTAGTTCTAAAATCGACTTTAATCATATCTATATGCTCGATAAGCGGTTTATACGGTGGCGTGAGCACGAAAGCACCTGCGGCAATCAAATACCCGAGTTCTTTCAACTCTAGGCAGGTTTCGATGATTTCCTTGCCAGGCTGCATATTTTCAAATATTTCAACAGTGATCAGTTGTTTCGGCAATTGCGCGGCGACGTCTCTTTTAAGCAAATTCGGAGAAAATTTGACGAGGGCCTTTTTGTGGTTGGTTATTTTATCGATTCCTGGCAACAAGAAAGTCTCTTTATCTGTTGCTTCATCCGTATTCGTATTATCGAAATAATCGTTGTCATCAGGACGAAATAGCAGTTGATATACCTCAACCTCCATGTGTCTGTTAAAAATTGGCCGCCGTACCATGGTAATTTTCATCCAATTCCACCAATCCTTTCGAACATATTACTACGCATTCCCACATGACAAACTACTTAAATATAATTTTACCATTACCTACCTCGTTTCCTGCAAAAAAACCTTCTACCCACAAAAATGAATAGCTGCTAAATCATCATTTTACAAAAAACATTTTCCCTCATCACAAAATAAGTATACCTCTTTATCGCGAATCTTGCAGATGTATCTGTTTTCTACTCCCCCACCTTTTAAAAAGGAATCCTGGCTCGCCTCTGCCAACTGGTCGATTTCCTATCTACGGAATAAGTGATCAAACTAATGCGAGTAGTCAAATAGCAGCCAAACGGGCTATAAAAAAAAACAAGCCTTCGCGTAACTGCGAAAACTAATTTGTTGTAGGTGGTACGCCTGGTTGGAGTCGAACCAACGACCAACGGATTAGAAGTCCGTTGCTCTATCCTCTGAGCTACAGGCGCATATTCATCTTTTAATGACAACGAAAATTATACCATCAACCTAACATTATGTCAAGCTACGCCAAGCATCTACGGTCAGCACTGGGTGTGCCAGCCTTCGACTTTTTACCAGCAAATCAAAAAAGCAGCAATTGATCCTGCTCTGGATTAATCTTGGCCGGATTAATCCGTTTTATTTCCCCTACCCGAATCCATCGATCGCAGACCCGGCAGTACACGCTAGCATATTCATAAGCCCAGGCGAGATCGCGGTTGCATTTGGGGCAAACAAACTGAACCATCAGTTTTCTCGCCACAAAACTTCTTTTAGCCACGTGCTCGGCTTGGGGTTTGCAAATCAGCATCTTGGTGTCAACTCCTCAACCATCAAGGGCCTTCAGCAATGAAATTTAACCCCGGCGATTTTCAGCAATTAACATTATTCTAACCATTGTTAGAGTTCAACAGCTACCGCCCTATTCCTGCAATCCGGCGGCAGGTGTCACAAAAAAAAAACAGTTAAACCGTCCGCAAGCGGACGGTCTAGACAGTTACTCTGGAGCGGGTGATGGGAATCGAACCCACGTAGCCAGCTTGGAAGGCTGGGACTCTACCATTGAGCTACACCCGCATAAAATAAGGTTCTGGTCGGAGCGGCAGGATTCGAACCTGCGACCCCCTGGTCCCAAGCCAGGTGCTCTACCAAACTGAGCCACGCCCCGTGATCGCAAGGAGTATTATACTATGCCGGCAGTGCAAATGTCAAGTGCCACAGCTCATTAGTTCGGCAACAAATTTTACCGGTATTATAAACGCCGATACTGCCGCTGTCCCTCGTCATAGAAGTTCCTTCCGCTACTGTCAATGACCACAATCGCCGGAAAATCCCTCACCGTATATACCGCCAGCGCTTCAGCACCAAGGTCGTCGTAAGCCACCACCTCGTACTTGATCACCGCTTTGGCGATAAGCGCCGCCGCACCACCGGTCGCTGCAAAATAGACCGCCCCATGCTTTTTCATGGCCTCGATCACCGCCGGAGACCGGTCACCCTTACCGATCATACCGCGCAACCCTTGTCCAAGCAGCAACGGAGTATAGACATCCATCCGCCCGCTGGTAGTCGGTCCGACAGAACCGACGGCTTGCCCGGGTTTCGCCGGGCTCGGTCCGGCATAGTAGATGATCTGGTCACTAAAATCAACTGGCAGCCTTTCTCCACGACCTACAGCTTCCACCATCCGCTTGTGCGCTGCATCGCGGGCGCTATAGATAATTCCGGAAATCAGCACCATGTCCCCAGCCGTCAAATTGCGGGCCTTATCGGCCGTCAATGGCGTAGAAAGCCGAATTTTTTCACTCATGGCCAATCCCCTCCTTACAATTCAAACTCGGCGTGCCTGGTTGCATGACAACTGACATTGATAACCACAGGCATTCCGGCGATATGCGTGGGAAAATATTCAATATTCACTGCCAATGCTGTAACTGTCCCCCCAAGACCTTGCGGCCCAATCCCCGTCCGATTGATCAGTTCCAACAATTCCAATTCAAGATTGGCATAATCGGGATTCAGATTTCGCCGATCAATCGGCCGTGCCAGCGCCTTCTTAGCCAATAAAGCTGCCTTCTCCAGCGTCCCGCCGATTCCCATGCCAAGCACCATTGGCGGGCAGGGATTGGATCCGGCGGCCAGCACCGTGTCCAGCGTAAATTTCTTCACTCCCTCGACACCCGCTGCCGGAGTAAGCATTCTCACCGCGCTCATATTCTCGCTGCCAAAGCCTTTCGGTGCCAGGACAATCTTAATGCGGTCCCCGGGAACGATCGCCACATGCAGCACGGCCGGAGTATTATCACCGGTATTCTTGCGAATAAACAGCGGATCGTCCACAACAGATTTCCGCAAATATCCCTCAGCATAGCCCCTGGCCACACCGGCATTGACGGCAGCCCACAAGTCGCCGTCCACATGAACCTCCTGGCCAATATCCATAAATATGACCGTCATTCCTGTATCCTGGCAGATTGGCATATTCTCATTCCGGGCAATATCAGCGTTCTCCAGCAACTGGCTGAGCATTTCCCTGCCAAGCGGAGATTCCTCTGTCTGCCAGCTATTCTTTAGAACGTTATAAATATCTGCCGGTAAATAATAATTGGCGTCAATAGCTAATTTGGCGATTACCTCGCTAATTTCAACCGCTGGTATAATGCGCACTTCACCACTCTCTTTCTGACACCCGGCTATCGGGCTGGCGCCTTAGACTAGACCCAGGCTGGCGAGAAAGGTCCAGATTATCGCCAGCCTGATTCCTATAAATATCATTATATTACAGCCCGCCACACTAAACCAGACACAACAACCGAAAATACTATTTTTCAAAAGCATGAAATAAATATTATTTTTTTAGTTGTATTTTGTATATCGCATATTTTATACTATACCTAAATTCAACTATTCTTGGGGGAGGAAAAACCTATGAGTGGGTTGCCCGCGATTAACCTGAACAACTATAAGCCTCTCCGCGAAGTAGTATTTGATGTTTTACGCAGCTCTATCGCCAGCGGAGCCTTGCCGCCCGGCGAACGCCTCATGGAAAACCAGTTGGCGGAACAGCTGCGGGTCAGCCGCACTCCGGTTCGGGAAGCCATCCGCAAACTGGAGCAAGAAGGTTTTGTAGTAATGGTTCCCCGTCGCGGAACCTATGTAGCCGATATTTCCATAAGGGACATCAGCGAAGTCTTCGAAATTCGGACCGCTCTTGAGGTCTTGGCAGCCGGCCTTGCCGCAGAGCGCATGACTGATAACGATCTGGAAAAACTGGAACGACTCCTGGTAGAAATCGGACAACTGATAGATCGCGGCGATACCGCTAAACTCGTCGAAGCCGACTGCCGATTTCACGACATCCTCTATAGTGCCACACACAACAAGACACTAGCCAATATCATCAACAATCTCCGGGAAAAATTCACTCCTTTTCGCACCATTTCCTATGCGTACCCGGGCAGGGCCAAACCGTCACTTGAAGAACACCGGCGTTTGGTTGAGGCTCTGGCTCAACGAAATTCGCTGCTGGCTCAGCAGTTAGCCCGCAAACATATGGAAAAAGCCGAGCAGACTTTGCTACAACACATAAGCGAGCGCCACCTTGGTAAATCCCAAGATTAACCATGACATATTTTAAATCATAATCCCCCGTCAGATACTCTTTCGAGCCGGCACGGGGTTTTCTGATTTCCCGCGATCTTATAAGTGCGTCGTCGTTCGGGTCTTTTATCAGCAACAATTGAATATATTGTTGCAAAGAAATTGCCAGGACTTCTCCTTTTCTTCGTGGCGGCCACACGCCTGCGAATAACTGGCCAAAAGCTTGAGGAGGTGTCTGTTCCAAAATGAAGCAGATTAATCTGAGTGCCTTAAGAGAATTGATCCGACAATCAAAACAGCCTTTGGAGGCATTGTCCGCCCAAGCGGTTGGCGGTTACATAAAAGTGTACACTCACTGGACAGCCGGTCAATATCATCAGTTTTTCAGCGATTACCACCTGGTCGTCGACTCCGGCGGTGAACTATATACCACCGTGGATGACCTGAGCATTCATCTTAATCATACCTATATGCGTAACACCGGCGCGGTGGCCGTTGCCGCCTTGTGCGCTTATGATGCAACTTCCTGCGACAACCTCGGCCCCGCCCCTCCCACCAGCGAGCAGGTGGAGACCATCGCCCAGATAATTGCCATCCTTAGCCAGGAACTCGATCTGGCGGTTGACCTTCCCCATTTCATGACTCATGCTGAAGCCGCGGATAATATGGACGGAGAAAATCCGGGCTATGCTCCCAACGGCTATCCCGAAGGCAAATACGGACCGGCCAACAGTGTTGAACGTTGGGACTTCTGGGTAGTCAAAGTAGGGGACAGTCCCGGCTCTGGCGGCGGCATTCTCAGAGGCAAAGCCAAATGGTACCTGGCAAACGGAATTGGTGTCTGAAGCAAGTCATATTTATGCGACTAGCAACACCAGCGCCAAGAGGACTCCCATATGAATATTCAGTAAAAAAAGAGCAGGACGGCCGCACTAGCCGTTACCTGCTCTTTTCCCATTTATAACTAAAATCAAGCCCAATAATTAGTCTGGTTCTTGTCCGTTTCTTCGGAAGGCAAAGATTTGGATTTCACATAAAGCTGAGCCGTGGCTGAAGCCAAGTTCGGATCAACGCCGGTCGACGACGCCGTCACATTATCAACAGAGCTCGGGGGGGCTGAAGATCCGCCCGCAGGGTTGGCGATTTTTAAAGTCGGCTCAGTACCAGCCACCGCACTCTGGCCAGTCGCCGTCGTTTTATCAACAGCGTCTTTGCTTACTATAGGTACAGAACCGAACCCTGCGCCAGGGCCGGCAACTTTCCAAGCCTGCACAGAACCCGGAACAGCATATTGTCTTTCGCCGTTAACTTTATCTGCTGACTTATCAGCCTCAATTTTAAATTTCGTCAAATCCTGCCCTAATATTGCGCTGGCTGAAGCGCCGTCAGCCTTTCGTAACGCATCTTTAAAGGCGTCTTTTTCTTTCCCAGGCAGTTTCTTGTATTGGTTTATAAAAGCGTCACGGTCACTGGTAGGCATTTGATCCCGAAGTTGACGGATTACCCTTGGATAATCAAAAAGTCCTAAAAAACTCATAGCCATTCTCCTTATTCCTTGTCGGATTTTGTAGATAATCTGAGGTTATCAACTTATTTACCCAACTGAATTTTTGTTTTTATAGGTATTTTATTTTACTTATAAATCTTTTCGATATTTTCCGCAAAAACCCCTTTTTTCTGTCAAAAAATTCACCAGGACATTTCAAACCCCATTCCGTCCCAACAGCTAGATATCATCATCCTACTTATTATCCAAGATAATACAAACAAAAAACGACACTATCTAAAGCGCCGCGTCATTTATTAGTTATTTAATAATTAATTTCATATTGGCACTATGCGAGCCTCTACCTGATCACCCTCGATCATCAGCAGTCCGCAGCTGGAGTCGCCGCGGCCACGGGGATAGCCGGCGCTGCCGGGATTGAAAAGCAGCAGATCATCCTGCCAGGCAATGTCTGCCACATGGGAGTGGCCGTAGACAATGACATTCACGCCATACTGCCTTCCCCACCAAACAAGCTCGACAATTCGTTCCTTGGCTCGGTAGCGATGGCCATGAGTCAACCAGATGATCTTACCGGCAACGGTGATAAATTCATCGACTTTCGCGGCGGTAATTCCATCACAATTCCCGGCTACCGCCGTTACCGCTAGTCCGGTGATCCTGGCCAGATGTGCGGCATCCTGACTGTAGTCGCCGGCGTGCAGCCACATCTCGACTGCACCGACGGACAGCACCGCCTGTTCTATAGAAGCGACACTCCCATGAGTGTCACTGATCACGCCAATTCTCATCAAGGCACCTCGCCAACTTTAGCGCCATATTTTCTAGCGCCTGCCCCCGGTGGCTCACCGCATTTTTCCCTGCCAAATCCAATTCAGCCAAGGTTTTTCCCAGAGAAGGAATATAAAACAAGGGATCATAGCCAAATCCCTCTTCCCCGCGCGGTCCACCAAGGATCAACCCCTCACAGCTTCCCTCTGCGGTAAGCGTGACCCCCTCGGGGGAAACATAAGCCAGCACGCACCGGAAGCGGGCAGTGCGGTTCTCCGGCCCCACAGCCGCCAACTCAGCAAGCAACTTAGTGTTATTTGCGGCGTCAGTGGCCGCTTCCCCGGAATAGCGGGCCGAATATACCCCTGGCGCGCCACCTAAGGCATCGACTTCCAGCCCCGAATCATCCGCCAGGCAAGGCTTTCCGAGGTATGTGGAATAATACCTCGCTTTTAGCAGCGCGTTAGCCTCAAAAGTCAAGCCATCTTCCACCGCTTCCGGAACACAGCCAAAATCACCCAGTGCTAAAACCTTTACCGGCAAGGCAGCCAATGCGGCAACGATCTCCGCCACCTTGCCTTTGTTGGATGAAGCAACGACAATTTCCCTCATCCTTCTCGCCCGATCCTCCAGGCCAGCGGCCCTAACAAGCCTTTTTGATAGTCGAGCAACTCGTTAATACCTTTTTCGCCGGCAATCAACATCTCCTGCAATTGAGCTTTGCTGAATGGCCGCTTTTCGCCGGTACCCTGGACCTCGACCACTTCCCCGCTACCGGTCATCACCACATTCATATCAGCAATGGCACTCGAGTCTTCCGTATAACAAAGATCCAGCAAAACATCGTCCCCCACCAGGCCCACGCTGACTGCCGCCAGAAAATCCTTGATGGGAAAAGACTTGTCGTTATCGGGAAACAACTTGTTCAGGGAATCAAACAACGCAATAAATGCCCCGGTTACCGAAGCGGTGCGGGTGCCGCCATCGGCCTGTAAAACGTCGCAGTCCATCCAGATAGTGCGCTCACCCAGCGACTTTAAATCAACTACACTCCTCAGAGCCCGGCCGATAAGCCGCTGAATCTCGTGCGTCCGTCCGGTCAACTTTCCCTTAGTTGCTTCCCGTGAATTTCTGACCTGAGTAGATCGGGGCAACAGCGAATATTCCGCCGTTATCCAACCCTCACCCGACCCCTTGAGAAAAGGCGGCACCCGGTCTTCAACACTCGCAGCGCAAATGACCTTAGTTTCGCCGAATTCCACCAACGCCGACCCCTCGGCGTGCTTTAAATAATTACGGGTAATCCGAACCTCACGCATATCCAGTTTTCCGCGTCCGTCAATTCTGTTCAATATTGTTTCCTCCCCATCGAGTCCATTATATGTTTTCCAACAAATCTTTTTCCTGATCCTGAATAAAATAATAGCCGTATTTACCCTGTTTCTTCGCGGCTAATACCGCGTCCCGACCGTCCTGCCGGCATTTTTGGCAGCTATGCAGCGGAACGACGACAATATAGGCCGACTTATTAGCCAAATAATTACCCTCCGACTCACTGGCAATAGTCAAGTATCCCCGGCAGTCAGGACACAGCCGCAACTTTTCCGTTTGGTGCTCATTAATGCCGCTGTCGTCGTAGTATATGCCACGCCGCCGCTGCCAGAAATCGCCGCTCTTGGCTATAGCTTCCTTGCTTAGCCGATCCCTGCTCCGCCACAGGTCGTACTGCTTGTCAACAAGCTGTCGAACATAGGCTTTTGCAGCTTCGGACTCGCCCCGTGGGGCCCTATCAATATCCGGCTCGATCACTTTACTGTAGTCCAGACCGGCCATAGCCAGAATAATTCCGGTATTCACATAAGGCAAGGCAGCCTCAATAGAATAGCCGCCCTCCAGCACCGCAATATCCGCCTGGAGTTTTTCGGCCAACCTGGCATAGCCCTGGGCGGTGATGGCCATATTGGCCAGTGGGTCACTGTAATGATTATCCTGCCCGGCAGAATTGATGATTATGTCTGGTTTAAAATCATCTAACACCGGAAGAATCAGGTTATCAAGAACATAATGCAGCCCCTCGTCCGTCGTTCCCGGCGGCAGCGGCAGATTGATAGTGGTGCCAAGAGCCTGCGGGCTTCCCGCCTCATCGGTAAAGCCGCTACCAGGATACAAAGTTCGTCCGTCCTGATGAAAAGAGATAAACAACGTATCAGGATCGTGATAAAAAATATCCTGAGTTCCATCGCCATGATGTACATCAGTGTCCACGATAGCCACCTTGCCGATACCATGATGTCGCCTAAGATACGCCACCATAACAGCCTCAATATTGATGGTGCAAAAACCGCGCGTGCCGTGCACCACCCGCATAGCATGATGTCCAGGCGGACGTACCAGAGCAAAGGCGCTGTCCACCTCCCGCCGCACTACCGCCTCTGCGGCGGCGATCGCCCCTCCGGCTGATACCAAATGAGCGTCGGTAATCAGCGAATCAATATCAGGTACGCCGATATGAACCCGTTCGACATCCTTAACAGTTGCCAGCCGCGGTTTATATTCACGAATACCGGGAATATCAAGCAATCCCTCTTCCACGATCTGATCACGAGTATAGAGCAAGCGTTCCTCCCGTTCGGGATGAGTGGGGCTGATCGCCCAGTCAAAGGCCGGGAAAAATACCAGGCCAAAAGGTTTGGCGTGCACTAAACTCCCCCCTCGCTGCCAGTAGCGCTGAACACGCCAGGCTTAATCTGTAACCTACAGGTAATAATCTTACCTGTAGTAGTGAACCCCCGTACCATGTTAAACTCCTCAGCGAACACCGTCTCCACCGCCGTCACCGAGATTCCGGCCTGCGCCGCTCGTTGCGCCAAATGACGGCCAGCCAACTCGCGGGCGTCATTTAGTCCAAATCGCTTCTGTGGCAGGCTTTCCCTTAAACCCATTTCAGCAATAGTATAGTACCCTTGGTCGGTATCGACCCTGAGCGTCACTTCCAGCGTCGGCCTGGCCACAGCTGCACCGATGGCATTAGCCACCGCCGCCTCAGGCGGAACGATGCAGCTAACTCCCAGTCGTTCGGCAACCAACGGCGCAAGTCCTGCAGCAGCGCCACCGACGCCGATGACACTACCAGGATTAGGCGGTCGTCCGTGAACTACATCCTCCACCCGATACACCGGCTCAGCGACCCGCTCCGCGATCATCTGCACAATCGCGGCAAAAATTTTGTCCGCCGCAACAGCCAATACGTTTTTTGCCACCTGAGCCGGAGTTTCATCACCGTCCGCTATCTGCCGCATGGCCTGAGCCGCCAGCACAGCATCACCAAATGATGCTAGTCCCGCGACAATCATCGCGTCAGCCACCGTGGGCGAAGGACCGCCGACAGCCATCGCCGGCCCAAGCCGCATAGGTCCCACAACCAGTTTTCCCGCCTCGCGGCGCACCAAGCTGTCGCCGCCAACCCCCACAGACTGCAGCCAAAAAGACCGGACAGCCGTGGGATAACCGGCAATCTTCGCTCCCCGCCCGGCAACCAAAGGAACACCATCCCGCCACAAAGCAATGTCAGTGGTAGTACCACCAATATCCAAAGAAACCGTCTCACCTGTCGGGGCAGCCAGCGACATCACCCCTAGCACGCTGGCCGCGGGGCCGGTAAACACAGCTTCCACAGGCATCGATTCCGCCGCTGCCAAGGGCATAGTGCCGCCGTCAGCTTTCAATACATACAACGGGGCATTAATGCCGCGCTTAATCATAGCTTGCCTAACGGCAGCCGCGAATCGGCCAAAATGCCGCCACACCGCCGAATTAAAATACGCGGAATTCGCTCGCCGCAAGAAATTAAGCTCACCAGACACCGCCGCGCCAGTAGTCAAAAAATCCGGGCGAGCCTGCTGGCGCACCCAGTCAGCCACCGACTTCTCATGACTTGGGTTGCGGACGGCAAACTTTCCAGCCACAGCAAAAACCGCAGTCCCATTCAACTCCAAGCAGGCTCTAGCCACTTCATCACCAACCGGTTTGGCCGTTTCCCTGCCGCGATGATCGATATAACCTGATAATATATATGGCTTCTCGGGAACAAGCGCGCTGATATCCATCCCGGGGCCAGGCAACAGCAGCAGACCGACCCGTTCGGTCTTCCCCTCCACCAAGGCATTAGTAACTATCGTCGTGGACAGGGCCACACGCGCAAGGCGGCTGGCGTCAATCCCGGCCAACACCTGGTCCATGGCGGCCAGCACACCATCAAGAAGGTCATGGTGAAGCGTTGGCGCTTTAGCCTGCGCCAATAGCCGTCCTTCCTCAATAATCACCGCATCGGTAAAAGTACCGCCGACATCAATTCCCAGCAACATGCTTATTCCTCGCCTCCCGGGTATATACCGCACAGCCGATAGCCCCATTTAGCTGGGGATATTCCGGCACCACTACCCGAACAGCCAATTCCTGCTCAAAAATTCGCTTCAAAGCACCGCCAAGCGCAACTCCGCCGGTAAAAACAACTGTTTCACTTAAGAGCTTGCTGAGCATCGGTCGGATGCGCCGGAAAATGGCGTGGTTTACACCGGCAGCCAGTTCAGCCACACTGTACCCTTCTATGATTCGTCCAATAAGCTCGGATTCACCGAAAATCGCGCAAGTGGCATCCAGGTCCACAGGATTTTCGCTGTGGCGGCTAAGTTCATCCAGCGTAACATTCAGCACCGCCGCCATATTTTCCAGATAGCGCCCGGTGCTGGCGGCGCACTTGTCATTAGTCTGAAAATCAGTCATCCGACCTTTTTGCACTTTAATCACCTTGCTGTCCTGGCCGCCCAGATCCAGCAAGGTAAAATCCTGAAGGCCAAGCTGCCAGATCGCCCCCAGCATGTGAGCCTTCAGTTCCGGAATCACCGTGGCGCCAGCTATATTTAGCGTGTTGCGGCCATAACCGGTGGCCACCAATCCATCAAGCTTACCAAGCCCCAGCGAATCAAAATCCACCACCAGTTGGCCCTCCAGCCGTCGCCCATAACGGCGGTAGAAATCAACGGTCTCCAAAATCTCCGTCCGGTAAATCTGTCCGTCCTTCATTATTACTATTTTTACAGAGCGACTGCCGAGATCAATACCGCATAACATATCCTTCACCTCAACGGATCATTTCCAAGAAACTGTCAATTCTGAGTTTAGTGCGAGCATCCACTTTTCCGGGTTTATCGCCCTCAATAGTCAAAATAGGGACATCAAGCTTTTCCCGGAAAATCATGTCCTCAATCTGCCGGAAACAGAAACTCTGCACATAATGAACGATCCCGTCCACTCCCCGGAGGTCGATTTGCGTCCGAATATCATCTATACGGCCAAAGACGCCGTACGGATATGTATATTGGCGATACTGCTCAACAATATCCTCAACCGGCACCGGCATAGCGAACTGACGTTGCACCTCGTTAAAAACCACCCTTGCACCCATCCGTTCGAAATAATCATATAAGTCAGTAACAATCGGCGGCACACCGATGAAGGCAAGCCGGACATCCTCTTGTCCTTCGGGACAACTGCGATTTTCCTCGAGGAATTTATCCACATCCTGTTCAAAGTTGTCGACATCCCCGTTAAAATCACTGCAACTTACCTGGAAAAGATGATTATTCCGTCCGCTCACCGTGTTTTCCTGCCATGTCAGGCGGTCAATCTCAGCCACCTTGGCCCGCACGGCATCCAGCCGGTGCTTTACGGCAGCGACTTTATCCCAGTCGGTACCCAGCGCCTTTACCAGCTTATCCATCTGCAAACTAAGCAAATCGTAGTCCCGGTCAAAAGGATATGCAAAAGGTATTATATTAATTCCCGCCAGTTGATAAGTTTCCATCAGAGCATGAGTATTGCTGCAGTCACCTTGAGTTACCGCAATAACAGTATCAATACTGTCGCTGTTAATCACCACAGCATAAAGACCTTTTATCCAGCCGCAAATATTGCGGGGATACCCAGCCTCTTCCGCCACGTCAGTCAATTTGGCTGCCTCGGGATTACCGATAAAAATATTATTAAGATCCACCGGCGTATGCCCGGCAGCCATAATAATTTCTACCGGTACAGTAGTGGTTATACCGATCTCTGCCATTAGGCACCTCCTGTAAACAGGCAAAGAGGATAGGCCGTATAACCGTCTACCCTCTCCTCACATTCTTTAAACTGTCGCTTTAGCTTGGACTTTAGCCACCGCATCAGCGTAATTTTTGACAATCACGATCGGGGTCTTTTGACTGGCGTTGCCAAATGGATTGTCAATCAGAATCTCCCGAAGCTCCTGCTCATTGACTCCGTCCGTTATGCCAACAATCAACGCCCGTTTCAGGTCATTGACATCAGCCACCGCAGCGCCAAAACAGCCCAGCCTTTTCTTAATGGCCTCGGCTACACCCTGGGGATCACTCGGACCATAAACAATATGTTTATCAAAAGGCGGCATAGTTCCGGTAACATCATCGATCAGTGGCGCTTGCTGCCCGCCCAATCTATAAAATACTCCTTTTATTCCGACCAGCTTACACAACATTCCAATAAAGAACGCCGCCACTATCCGCCATTGACCTTCCAGGTTCATCGCCGCCTGCATGCCAGCAGGGTTTGACAGACTGCCTTTCGTCGAAAAAAAGCGGCTTAAGAGGCAGGCCCAAAAACCGGGATTAAGCTCTTCTGGTCGGATAATTCGCCCCTGAGTAATTGCCACCACACTTTCAGCTACCGAGACCACGTCACCGGGACCAATCTTGTCTTTGGCGTATTCCTCCAGCGCGTCAAGAATATCATCATCAGGGGTAAGAATCCGGGTTTTAACAGCAACCAATTCCAGTTTGGCCATATTCTTGTCCCTCCTATACTTCAGAAACGCCGGTGCTCAGCGCCTGAGTGAATTCACTTGCCTTTACAACCATCCGCGGTTTTGCTATGTACCACTTACTGAGAGCATACACCTGATAAATAATGTCCACCGACATGTCAACCATACCGGCCAGAGCTTGTCGGATATCGCCCGTTTTGGCGGTAAATATTAAAGTGACAATCAATGAATTGCCAGTTTTCGTGGGAATAATAACCGATTCAAAGTACCCATCTAAACGACGCTTGTTCTCAAGCTCAATGCGGGAAGCCAGTTCCACGGCATCGAACTGTTCCTGTGGCAACTGGTGCCGTGGGAAACAATCCATAATTATACCATCCTGCTTCCCTTTATTGACAAACGGCACATTGCAAGAAAAAACCGCACGGTTAAAACTCATTTCCTCCAATTTAAAATCGGTGCGTTGATCGAGCATAAAGTCAAGCTCGGCATTACCCTGGTTAACAATATACAACCAAACTGCAACCACCGCCACGATAAAAAGCACTAGCAAAATAGACAAAATTCCCATCTGAACGCCTCCATTTCTTAACCAAAGATATACTAGACTCCAGCTTATTCTGCGCAAATAACGCTCAGAAATCCGCCTTTAAATACCAGGCCACTCCCGCTAATATTCCGGTATGCCCCGCAGTGCCGGCAACAATAATATTCGGCCAGTATCGCCATAACTCCTACTGCTATTTTTTCTGAACGGAATCAATCCTATGCGCGGCGAATACAGCTCATGCATTAGCTCGCTCCTGGGCAAACATCATCTGCAGCCGGTCATAATATTCAGCCGGCAACCGGAATATTTTCCCGTTTCTGTCGGTAAAAGCGTTCTGAGTGCTCCCTGTTGCCAATAGAAGCTCGCCTTCTTCCCGCAACACCCGGTAACCAAATACCATTTTCACCTTAGATAGTTCCAGCAAAGAAGTCTCTATTAGTAAAGAATCGTCAAATCTGGCTGAAGCACGATATTGACAACTCACATCAGTAATCGGAAATAGTATTCCACCTGCCATCAAATCTAATAGATACACCTCAGCTTGGCGCAGATATTCTACCCGACCCATTTCAAACCAGCGAAAATAATTTGCATGGTGAACGACACCCATCATATCGGTTTCAACAAACCTTACTTTGTCTTTTACCGTCACCATCTTATTTCCCCTCTTTCTCCCCAACAATCTCAATTATTCTGGCTACCGCCTCTTTCATCAACGACCCCAGCGGGCGGCTTTCCAGACCGATAATCTCAAAGTGGGTCTGACTGACAGGCAGTAAAATTTTATAGGCATCGGAATCGGCCACCGCCTCGGCAATTTTGGGAGTAATCTCGCCCATCATGGCATTGGGAACCACGATACCAATAGGTCCGGCAACAACATCGGCCTTACGCACAGATATCATTACAGCATTCTCCCCTGTAGCCCCACGGGTCGCTCCGGCCCGAATCATATTGCTTGTCGCCAGGGCATTGGTACCCAAGGCGACTACTTCGGCTCTAGTACCCAGCTGTGCTGTCAGACTGGCGACAAGTTGTCCTCCCAAACCGCCGCCCATTCCATCAACAACCGCTATCAACATGCGAATCATCCCCGTTCATTCTGTTGCCTTGTCCACCTGTTCCACTGCAACCAACATCCTGTTTACAGCATTTCCCTGTCTAACAGCCCGAACTCTTTCCAGGTTAATTTTTCCAGGGCTTTTAAGATCAAAAAAACACGCCTCAGGGCGTGCGCATCAACAAACTCGTAAAGCGCCCTACAGAACGCATTACCGCCTTTATTATTTTATATTTTACTTGGAATTTTGCATTTTGTCAAAAGAGTGCGCGCCAAGACTGGCAACCACCTGACAGCTGGCAAACCTGTCACATAAAAATAGCCTTCTGCCAATTGCAGAAGGCCTGTTATCTTGATGGTGCGCCCGGCAGGAATCGAACCTGTGCTTCCAGCTCCGGAGGCTGGCGCTCTATCCCCTGAGCTACGGGCGCGCAAAACAGCGCTAATAATAACACATACTTGCCCAAGGAGTATTGTGCTCTTGCCTCTATGAGATAGTATTAGCAAACATAACATGTCCGAGCAAGTTCAAACGACAAGCAAGAAGACAGACCGAAGTCTGTCAGTCATCTGTTATTATACCAACTTTATGACTTGTACCCCTGTCCAAGACTTTTGAAAATGCCCATTCTAAGTCCAATCCACTTGTACAACTCATGTTAGTACGCAAAATACCACTCAGATTATGAAGCCCTACCTTCCCGCCTCCAGCCGAACTCGCTATTATGAAACGCAGGCAATAGAAAACCTACACTCGGAAGTTTCGTTATACTGCTTTAGTTTATTTTGAACCCAATCGTGAATGTAGTCCCTTGTGGTGATGTTTTAACATCAATCTTTGCTCCATGACGCTCGGCAATTCTATAGCACACTGGAATACCTAATCCTGTCCCATTATCCTTAGTTGTTACAAAAGGCTTTCCAAGATTCTTGAGTACATCAGTGGGTATACCTGTTCCATTATCATGAACAGATAAGCAAACCGTATTATCTCCATCCCAATCAGTAGATAGTGTCACTTGTCCTCCCGCTCCGACGACATCCAAAGCATTGCGGGTAAGGTTCAGAATACACTGCCTGATTTCATCTTCGTCTACTGTTATCTTGGGAACATTACAAAATCCTGTTACAATTTCCTTGCCTTCGCTGATTGCCTCCACCTGAAGTAGAGGAAGAAGTTTCCTGACAACTGCATTCAGGTAGGTTGGTTTCAATACTATCCTTTTGTCTTTTGCCAAAGACAAAAACTCAGTTATTATCGAATTGGCTCTATCCAGTTCATCAATCATCGTTTGAATTTGCTCTTGATAATTGGCGAATCTCTCCTGGCGTTGAAACATCTGCAGATAGCCGCGAACTGTTGTCATGGGGTTGCGTACTTCGTGACCGATGCTTGCCGCCATCTCGCCTATAAGGTTGAATCTATCAAGCTTCGCCAGTTCCTTTTCTAACCTATTCCTTTCAGTAACATCTCGAAATAAAACTGATAGTCCTTCTGGGGAGGGATATGCAGTTACTTCTACCACTGTTTCCGTATTAGTACTAATAACCTCAAAAAGGACTCCAACGTTTTCTCTCTTAGCTTTAAAACATTGGTCTTTATAAGATTGACCATTGGGTATAATATCCCAAAGAACGTTCCCTAATATTTCTTTCTTGTTTCCGAATACCACTTGTTCGGCAACTTGATTTACATAAGTTATTCGCCACTCATTATCCATAGAAAAGAAACCATCCCTAATACTGTTCAAAATATCTTTGGTTGTTCTTGCCTGCTTTAATATTTCAGCATGCAATCTTTTCTTCTCTGTGATATTGCACCAAGAAGTAGCAATTCCATCATCTAATTTAATTGCCCGAATGTCATATGCTCCGCGAATACAACCTTCATAATCGCAGGATAATGATTCGAAATTTAACGTATTGCCTGTTTCGACCACTTGGCAATATTTACCAAATAGGTCTAAATGCTCCTTGTCATGAAATAATTCCAGCATTCCATTTCCCAAAAGCTGTTCCTTGGTTAACCCATCTTTTAGGCATACTACATCGTTAACATACTGATAGATGAGGTCAACGATTTCTCCTTGATCATTACGTTTCGCCTGGAGTATGGCAAAACAATCCAATATATTGTCAAAACATCGCTTAAAACGATCATGCGCACTTGACAATTCGGCTTCGATACGCTTTCTTTCTGATATATCCCTAGCGATTATACAGGTAAAAACTCTGCCATCCTCATCTTTGCACATGCTAGAGAAAACCTCGCAGGGAATTCTCGTTCCATCTTTTCGAACATAAGTTAACTCACCTTTAAAAGAGCCATTACTAGCCCTTTGTTCCAAGTCAATAGGTAGATTCATGTCCTCAACATCCACAACAGTATTTCGGGAGCCCCTCAAGAGTTCTGCTCTTGTATAACCCAGCAAATCAAACATTGCGGGATTTGCGTCGAGGATTTCTCCCGATGGTAATGCCATGAACATCCCTTCCAGACAATTCTCAAAAAGCAACTTGTAAAGATGATTGGACTGGTACATAGGCACTTGTATCCACCTCGTTATTTGCAATATACAGTTATCATTCGCTACTTCGATGACTAACCAGGTCTGTCATTACTATAAAATCTCAATATAACTATTGATTTGCCATATTATTCAATAATCCTTCTCCAAGCCGCCAGGATATTACAGGCGGGAACAACTTTTCCATCGAAAAAGGTTAATACAATTTCCTTCCATCCATTTTCAGCGCATATGTAAATAGTCGAACATAGTCACTCAAACGCAATTACAGCCAAGTTTCAATACGTTCAGCCATTCCAAGCTTGTCAGCAAAAGAGCAAGTCACTTCACCTGCTCAACTCAACTTCTTTAACTCTGTATTTCTGTATTGCTTTCGTGGTCACTTCAGCAACTATTCTGTTGTACTTATCGCGATATCCCTCTTCGTCATCAATATACAGGCAGTCAATTTGGACCAGAATATTTGTGGCTGCCTGTTCATTCCTACATCTTACACCCCTCTATTTTACATAATTATGAGGTGCAAAAGGACAATACCTTGGAATTGTGACTATTGAGCGGCTAATCTTTTCACATGTACAATCAAGTCTTGTGCTCTGCCCAAAACAAAAAGACACATGCATCCTAGGAATTACCTAGTTCACACGTGCTTCTTGTTATCTTGATGGTGCGCCCGGCAGGAATCGAACCTGCGCTTCCAGCTCCGGAGGCTGGCGCTCTATCCCCTGAGCTACGGGCGCGTATTAATTGACGCAAACAATATTATAGCACACTACAAGTACCGTGTCTAATAAATCTCCGCATCTTTTCTTGTAAAGTTCTGGTTGTTCATAATAAGCTACAATATTACTTGGGATTAACGGCAGTCCCACAGTACGGGCACGCCCGCCAGTCGAGATTCAGTTCCCGTCCGCACTGACCACATTTAATTTTTAACGCATAGCCACAATGTGGGCAGGTATTATAATCATCCCGCACCTTGTTCCCGCACTTCGGGCAAGATATGATCTCTTCCACCGGAACAGATTCAATATCAATCACCGACCCGTCCCGCGGCGAAAGCTCGCGTCTGCGGCTTACGATAAGATAGAGCAGTAAAAATACAATTAATAGTCCTAGCAGTGTCATCGTAAGATTTTCCTCCCAGGCATGTTGGTAGATTCTTCTTTGATTATAGCATTATAGGTGACTTGAGGGCAATTATTTAAGCCACGCGACTGCGTGGCTTAAATAATTGCCCTCATAGACTTTAGAATACTCTCCACAAAATCACCGTAAGTACCAGTGCTATACCGATACTCTGAGCCAACAATTTTCCGACATCGGAAAATGAAACCTTCATTAACAAGCACCGCCTTTAGCTGTTGAGTATTTTTATTTTATCAGAATTGATTGATAATTTCAATAACTTTTTTTCCACAAAAAGTAAAGCGGCTATCCATACAAAAATGACTAGTCCATTGCGCTGAGTGTTTGGCGTCCGCTGCCAATCCTGCAGGTTATCATTGACTAATTTCCGCAAACCGGACTGTTCAGGCCGCACAAAAAAAGTTCACCAGTTCAGGTACTGATGAACTTCCTACTTTTTCAGTTCAAGGAGCCGTTAATTAAGGTTTAACTGGGGTTGACTCACCTTTAATGCACCTTGGCCAACTGAATCAGCTCAGCCAGCGCCGTCCGATGTCCAAGAACAACCATGATATCTCCGCCGCGCAGAACCTCATCGGCACTGGGATTGGTCAGAAGCTTGTTATCTCGTTTTATTGCCACAACGATTGAATTGAATTTATCCTTGATACCGCTTTTCGCCAACGTCACTCCCGCCAGCGACGACTCAGTCGCGACACCAATTTCAGCGATGTCGAGGTGTAGTTCCTGATTGTAAAATACATTTTCGACAAAATCCATAATCACCGGTTTTGTCATTGCCGCCACCATCTGACGCCCGCCCATTACCGATGGGAAAATCACCGTATTTGCTCCAGCCCGGCGCAGTTTTTCCTCAGCCTCAAAGCGTTCAGCCCGGGCGACAATCATCAAATCTGGTTTAAGGCTTTTTGCAGTCAAGGTAACATAAACGTTATCAGCGTCATGCGACAACGTACTGATAAGACCCTTAGCCCGCTCAATACCAGCGGCGAGCAACACCTCATCCCGGGTAGAATCTCCATGCAGCACCGGGATTTTCTGTTCAAGGAGCCGTTCGTAGATAGCCTGATCATTCTCCACCACTACAAATATTTCCTTTTCATGCTGCAACCGTTCCAAAACATTTAATCCCACTCTACCGGCGCCACACACAATAATATGATTTTTCATCGCCGCAATCATCCGGTCCATACCACGTCTCCCCAACATTTTTTTTAGCCGGCCCTCAACAGTCAGGCTAATGATCAGACTCAACGCCGAATAAGTTATCCCCGCGCCGACAACAATCAACAGCATGGTAAATATCCGACCTGCAGCCGTCACCGGGACGATATCGCCATAACCGACAGCGAAAATAGTCACAATTGTAAAGTATATTGCCGACAGAAACGAAAAATGCTCCAACGCCATATAGCAAATAACGCCGATAATAACAGTAAGCAAAAATACCGCCAGAATAGTTTTTAATTGTTTTAGCAATGGCACAAAGTTCACCTCGAAGGGTATTTTTCCGTCACGTCGAACAGTAAAAGTACTAACCAGCCCCAAAGGAGGCATTAATAATGAATGAATTCCAATCCTGGCATATTGACACTCTAGGCGCCAAAGCAGTTGAAGCCCTGATTAAAAACAACTTCAAAGCCTATTATGAAAAAAATCGCCAAGAAGCTGTAACCCAAGCGCTAACCCTTATTCAGCCTGATGCAACAGTGGGTATCGGCGGGTCCTGGACCACTTGTGCCGACCTGTCTTTAGCTGACATCCTGGAAAAACGCGGCAATACCATTTACAACCACGGCAAGCCCGGCCTCTCAGCTGATGAAACAATGGCTATCCGGCGGCAACAACTTACCTGCGACGTATTCCTTGCCAGTAGCAACGCAGTCACCCTGGACGGCAAGCTGGTCAACGTCGACGGGGCAGGCAACCGGGTGGCGGCAATGATCTTCGGACCAAAAAGGGTTATCATCATCGCCGGAGTCAATAAAATCGTCAGGGACGTTGCCGATGCTGAGCGGCGAATCGAACTTTATGCTGCCCCGCTGAACAACAAGCGACTGGGTAGACCCAATCCCTGCGCGCAAACCGGAATCTGCATGGACTGCCAGAGCCCCAGCCGCATCTGCAATGTCACCACAATTATCCGCAAATGCCCACCGCTCACCGATATTCACGTCATCATCGTCGGCGACGACTTGGGCTTTTAACTCATGATAGATGATAAAAGAAGTGCTATTGGAAGTTAAACCTTCAACTGCTTATCAGGTTTCGCCAAGAATCTGTCAAAATCCTGCAGCGACATTGCTATATTCGTCTGGCGGCAACACCTCTGGAAGTCTGATTTAGCCAACTATAATATCTGGTGGCAACAACATATAAGAGAGGCCTATCATCGATAGGCCTCTCTTAATTATCCAAATGGTGGGCGATGACGGGATCGAACCGCCGACATCCTGCTTGTAAGGCAGGCGCTCTCCCAGCTGAGCTAATCGCCCGAATGGTGACCCGTAGGGGATTCGAACCCCTGTAATCGCCGTGAAAGGGCGGTGTCTTAACCACTTGACCAACGGGCCGTTGGCTCCCCGAGTAGGACTCGAACCTACAACCCCGCGGTTAACAGCCGCGTGCTCTACCATTGAGCTATCGAGGAAGGACGTTACTTATTATATATTATGACCCTGTGACTGTCAAGGAGAAGCTATTGGTTCCGGGCGGACAAATTAAGGCAATTAGGCGGCTTTTCCCCTCTCAGAGCAGCCAGAATATTCCTCGCCGCCAGCAAACCCATATTAGTGCGAGTCTCCACCGTACTACTGCCAAGATGCGGCGTAATGGCCACGTTGCCAAGCTCGGCTAATCCCGGTTCCAATTCCGGCTCCTGTTCGAAAACATCCAGTCCTGCTCCCCAAATCTCACCTGCTATTAGTGCTGCCACCAACGCTTTTTCATCCACTACCGCCCCACGGGCAGTATTAATCAAAATCGCTGTCTGCTTCATCAATTTCAACTCACGTTCACCGATCAGGTGCCAAGTTGCCGGAGTTAGCGGCACATGCAGCGAAACAAAATCAGCCTCCTGTAGCAAAGTGTCCTTGTCGACATATCTAGCACCAGTTGCCGCTTCGAAATCTGGTTTAGGCGAAGTTGCAGTATACAACAGTTCCATATCAAAACCGCGGGCACGCCTTGCCATGACCTGACCGATTCGACCAGCCCCGATAATTCCCATGGTTTTGCCGCTCACCTCCCTGCCAAGCATAAATAAAGGACTCCAGCCCATAAATTTTCCAGCTCGGGTAAAGCCATCCCCTTCAACAACCCTCCTAGCCACAGCCAACAGCAAAGCAAAGGCCAAATCAGCAGTTGCTGCGGATAAAACATCCGGAGTATTGGTAATATAAATACCGCGACCGGTGGCGCTGGCAATATCGATATTGTTGTAACCAACCGCATAGTTGGCAAAAATTTTGCATCGCGGCCCTGCTGCAGCCAGCACAGCATCATTAATGTCATCGGTGAGCATACAAAGAACAGCATCGCAGCCGCGTACTGCAGCCAGCAATTCATCATTATTCAGCGCCCTGTCTGCCGGATTTACCGTAACATGGCAGTGGCTTTCGAGCAGATCCAGCGCCGCTTCAGGTATACGCCAGGTTACGTACACTTTGGGTTTGTCCATTTTGTCCACTCCTTTACTCTTATCCAGTGAAACTCGGCCAGCCTTTTTCGGTGGCGCAGGAGTATCGCCCGCCACATCCGAATAAAATACATATATTGTTTAAGGAGGAATCTATTTGGATCAGCGAATAAATACCTTAGCCCAAAATCTCATTCACTATTCCACCGCCCTTCAGCCAGGTGAAAAAGTGCTTATCGAGGTGTTCGACAATGCACTGCCCTTGGTCAAAACGCTGGTGGAGGAAGTATATCGCGCCGATGCCATTCCCTTTGTCAGTCAGAAAAACAACCAGCTAATGCGGGCTCTGCTCCGGGAAGCAACCGCCGAACAACTGCGCATGATCGGCCAGTGGGAAGCTGAAAGAATGCAGGCAATGGATGCCTACATCGCAGTGCGGGCCAGCGACAACAGCAGTGAAATGTCTGACGTCAGCCCCGATCAAATGGAGCTCTACCAACAACATTGGATCAAACCTGTACATATGGACATCCGTGTTCCAAATACCAAATGGTGTGTGTTGCGTTATCCCACCCCATCAATGGCCCAACTGGCCAACATGAGCACCGAGGCCTTTGAAGATTTTTACTATCAGGTTTGCACCCTGGATTATGCCAAGATGGCCCAGGCTATGGACCCGCTTGTCCAACTGATGGAGCGAACCGACAAAGTCGAAATCAACGGACCAGGTACCGAGATGGTCTTTTCCATCAAAGATATCCCCGCCATTAAATGCGCCGGACTCCGCAATATCCCCGATGGAGAAGTCTACACCGCTCCAGTCAAAAACTCGGTAAACGGCGTAATCAGCTATAATACCCCTACCGTCTATCAAGGCGTAACCTACGAAAACATCCGCCTAGAATTTAGCGACGGCAAAATTATCAAAGCCACTGCCAATGCAAACGAAAAGATCAACAAAATCCTGGATAGCGACGCCGGAGCACGCTATATCGGCGAATTCGCCCTCGGCCTCAATCCACATATCAAAACCGCCATGAAAGATACTCTTTTCGACGAAAAAATTAGCGGCAGCTTTCATTTCACTCCCGGAAATGCCTATGAACAAGCTTTTAATGGTAATAAATCCGCCATCCACTGGGATCTCGTCTCAATTCAGACCCCAGAATGCGGTGGCGGCGAAATCTGGTTTGATAACATACTTGTCCGCAAAGACGGACGCTTCGTCCTGCCTGAATTGGCAGGATTAAACCCCGAAAATCTCATCTAAAGCACAGCGGCTGGCGATAAAGGCCCATCTGCGGCGTTGCTCCTCAGAGCGTTTGCTAGCGTACACCAGTACGCGTCGCGGCGCGCTCTTCCGGTGCGCCTTGCATATGGGCCTTTCTCCCCAGCCTGGGGTTTATCTATACTTTGAGGAGGTTGGCGAATAGCCAACCTCCTTCGACTTTATTTCAGCAACTCCAGCACGAAGTTCGGCAAAGAAAAACAGCTCTTGTGGATATCGCGATTATAATAGCGGGTATTTAATTCAGGAATTTTCGCCGTATCCACCGCCAAAGGATCATATTTTTTCGAGCCGATAGTAAAGCAGAAAGCTCCGCCGTAAATCGGAACCGTCGCCATATACAGGCGCGATATCGGGAATATTGCCCCGATATCCTGGTGCAGACTTCTGATCAATTCCTGATCTTGCCAATAAGACTCGGTCTGCTGGACGAAAATGCCGTCAGGCTTTAGCGCTTTGAACACATCCTGGTAAAAAGCACGGCTGAATAATTCTTCATTGGGACCGACCGGATCGGAGCAATCGACAATAATGATGTCATATTGGTTCTCAGCCTGGGCAATGTGTTCGATACCGTTGCCGATCTTCAAATGGAATTTTGGATTTTGGTTGATCATTTCCACACTGAGCTCAGGCAAAAACTTTTTGCATACTTCTACAACCATTTTATCAAGTTCCACCATCTCCGCCCGCTCCACCGAGGGATGTTTGAGCACTTCCCGGATAGTGCCGCCGTCGCCGCCGCCAACAACCAGGACCCGCTTGGGATTGGGATGAGTACATAGTGGTACGTGAACAATCATTTCATGATAGGCAAATTCGTCGAATATCGAGGTCTGGGCCACTCCGTCCAGAGCCAACATCCGGCCGAACTCCTCGGTGTCAAACACCGCAACATCCTGAAATTCCGATTTACCCATAAAAAGCGCTTCCTTAACCCGGGTCGTAAGTCCAAAACTCTTCGTCTGAAATTCGGTAAACCAAAAATCCATGACAAAGCCACCTCCTAATAAAGTTAATAGCATGTCGCATTTCGGGTATGATTAAAATAGTAACACACTCCAGCCTAATAGAAAATACTGCCAGGCAATTTAACACAATCCCCTTATTCACAACCAAAGCCACTCTGTGATAAGACGGTCTTGGGGAACATTATGATGATCATACAAAACAAAAATGGGGTTGGCGTACAACGCCAACCCCATTTCGCTTTTATAGAAATATATCTTGCACAAATTTCGGCAAAAGGAAACAGCCTTTCTGAATATCGCTATTATGGTAGCGAGTATGTAGTTCAGGCAGCTTTGTCGTATCCACCGCCAGTGGATCATATTTTTTCGAACCGATTGTGAAGCTGAAGGTGCCACCGTAATAGAGTGGAATATTTGCCAGATATAGCTTAGTAATCGGGAACAAAGCGGCGACATGGTCATGCACTTCCCTGATCAGCGTCTGATAATAAAACGGTGATTCGGTCTGCTGGACGAAAAGGCCATCAGGCTTTAGTGCCTTGTACAAATTCTTGTAAAAATCGCCGCTGAATAATCCTTCATTGGGACCAACCGGATCAGAGCAGTCGATGATAATGACATCGTACTGATTCTCGGCCTGGGCCATGTGATCAATACCGTCGCCAATCTTCAGATGAAATTTAGGATTGCGGTTAATCATCTCCACGGCGATTTCCGGCAGGAATTTCTTGCTGACTTCCACAACCATCTTATCGAGCTCCACCATTTCTGCCCTTTCCACTGTGGGATGTTTCAGCACCTCACGGATTACGCCGCCGTCGCCGCCACCAACAACCAGCACGCTCTTGGGATTGGGATGAATACACAGCGGTATATGGGCCATCATTTCGTGATAGACATATTCGTCAAACAGACAAGTTTGGGCTATTCCGTCGATTATCAACATCCGCCCGAACTCCTGGGTATCGACCACAGCAACATCCTGAAAATCTGATCTTCCCGTAAAAAGCGTTTCTTTAACCCGGGTAGTCACACCATAATTCTCCGACTGCAATTCAGTAAACCAAAGATTCATGTCCATGTTAAACCGCCTCCTTAAAAATTAATACTCATATACTGCGACTTACTCAGTACGCAAAATACTACGAGATACATACTAACATAATCCAGCCTAATAGAAAATAGGACTTAGAAAACTTAACATACACCCTTCACTGATCTAACATAATGTTCTTTTTCACAGGCAAAGAGAATCCATGGCCCAACACTTCCACAGCATCCTGAACGATCATGAACGCCGTAGGATCTAGAGCATTGACCACCGGTTTGATTTTGGCGGTCTGTATCAAAGTCAGCACCACAAATACAACCTTCTTGTTGTCCTTGGTAAATCCTCCTTGACCATAAAAGAAGGTAACTCCCCGACCAACCTCATTCATAATCGCCTCAGCAATTTCCTCAGCGTTCTCAGACATTATCATAACCGTTTTTTTAGTGTTGAACCCCTGGATTACACGATCAGTGACATAAGCCTGGACATACATACTCAATAAAGTATACATTGCCGGCTTGAAACCGAACATAAAAGCCCCCACCAACATCACCAAACAGTTAAAGAAAAAACCTACATAACTGAGACTAAAAGCGTAATATTTTTTTAACAGTGCAGCGATCGTATCGGTACCTCCCGAACTGCCATTGACCCTGAATACCATTCCCGAACCAACGCCGCCTATCACGCCGCCATATATTGACGCCAGGAATATATCATCCACAATATTCATTTTTGCCAAACTCTGAGTGGCGTCAATTATAACGCTGAATACCAACATTCCATACAAAGCGCAGAAAAAATAAGATCTATCCATCAAGCGATAGGCCGCATACATCACTGGAATATTCAATAGCGCCACAACCAAGCCTATTGGTGAGTTAAACAAAAAATGCAAGATCATGGCAATGCCAGACAGACCGCCGCTCAGCATGTGATGTGGTATCAAAAAGGCGTTGATAGCAATAGCACCGAATGCACCGCCAAGACCAATCATAGCGTAACGGTGAACTTGATCCTGCCAGGAATGCTGCCGAAAATTGAACAAGTTGCTCATCCTCCCCTTCTAAAAATCTCTAAGCTAATATTTTATTATATAAAATTTCACCGGGAATAGCAACAAAGCGCATCCTGGCGACCTTTGGGACTGGCCCGGCCCACCACTTAAGGAGGACCTGCAAACAAAAAAAAGACCCCTCCGCTTGCGGAGAAGGTCTTATATCTATACCTCTACTTTGCGGGAGTCCGGTCTTTGCTAAATAACCTCAGCCCCCATAACAAAATTACGGCACCGATAGTGCTGGTAATAATTGCGCCAATAGTACTGAATGTTTTGATACCCAATAAACCGAAAACAAATCCACCAATTAATGCGCCTACTACCCCTACGATCAAGTCACCCCACAAGCCAAAACCTCCGCCACGCGAAATCTGGCCAGCCAACCAGCCAGCCACCACACCAATCACCAAATACCAAATAACATGCCCTAATCCATACATCATACTGTTTTCTCCTTTCTTACAATCAGAGTGGTATTTTTTAACCAGTATTTCCGTTTTCTTGTTGTTTTATGCGGCCGCGCTTGGAACTCGTCCGCTTTCCGTATTAAACAACTGCTCAATACCACTACAGACACCAGCTTTACCGGCGCTATATCATCATTCAACCTTGTCGGATAAATAAATCTATATTATGATATAAAAAATAGGAAATACCTTCGAAGAGGTGATCTGCTTGACGGAGCTTAAGCCTGGCAAATACAGGCATTACAAAGGCAAGGAATACGAAGTCCTTGAGTGTGCCACCCACAGTGAAACCCTGGAAGAATATGTGGTATACCGCGCCCTTTACGGCCAGCGCGGACTATGGATCAGACCCAAAGCCATGTTCCTCGAAACCGTGATGGTCGAGGGTAAACCCATACCGCGATTTACCCCACTATAAAAACCAGGGCGTCTAAAAAGCATTAATGCTTTTTAGACGCCCTGTCAGTTTGTTGACCAAAGTCTTAATCAGTTTTTGAATAAAGCCAAAGGCTGGTGAGAAAGGTCCAGATGCACGTTCTTATTTCGTCAGTTTTATCAGCGTACATTGCGGTAGGTGAAATTCTCACGAACGGTGTGCGTGCCGCGACGGTCATGGATGACCTAGTGTCGATCACGACAAGGATGGCAAGTGATCGACCGACGCGTTACCGGTGTACGCTAGCAAACGCTCTGAAAAGCAGGCGCACGGCGCTTCAGCGGCGATGCGACCGCTTGCAACGCAGCAGATGGGCCTTTATCGACAGCCTGCTATATCTTGATCAGGTCCTTTATCACTTCGCCAGCCATAATCAAGCCTACTACCGACGGCACAAACGCAATACTACCAGGAATTTGGCGACGCACCGTGCAGTGTTTTGTGGATCCGGGGGGACATACACACCCCTGACTGCAACTTGATGATTCACCTTCCAGTGGGACAATAGGTGTTTCCCGTGAATACACCACCTTCAAGGCAGTTACCCCACGTCTTTTCAATTCATAACGCATTACTTTCGCCAAAGGACAGACGGAAGTTTTGAAAATATCCGCAACCTCAAACTGCGTCGGATCAAGTTTATTGCCAGCACCCATCGAACTGATAATCGGAATACCCTTCTCCTTCGCCCTTACTACCAAATCAATTTTGCCTGTTACAGTATCAATGGCATCGACAATATAATCATAATCGTCAAAAATAAGTTCGTCTGCCGTATCAGGAAGATAAAACTTCTGAAAAATCGTCACTTCCACCTGGGGATTGATATCACGAATCCTGTCACGCATCACCTCCACCTTCGGTTTGCCAACAGTGGAGAGCGTAGCATGCAATTGCCTATTAAGATTAGTCAGACAAATTGAATCGTCATCAACCAATACCAGTTTTCCCACTCCCGAACGAACCAACCCTTCCACAACAAAGGAGCCTACCCCGCCAATTCCAAAAACGGCGACCTTTTTCTGCGCCAAATTCGCCAATGCCTGCTCCCCAATCAATAGCTCAGTGCGCGAAAACTGATGCAACACGCGCCCACCCCCTACGGAAATATTTACGCTATACCAACAGTATCCCCAGCTTACCTGGAAAGTCTTTAATATCAAAAGATCACCGCGGCTTGGCGCTAAAATGAAATAATACTCCACAATAACCTGGTAACCCTTTAATTGTTGACCAATCACTATGCAGATATTTGCGTCTGACATCAGCAAGCAAATTACCGTCTGCATATTATGTATTAGAATATACCTCACCCAAAGGAGGGATGATTTATGGCGAATTTTAATAAAGATGACTGGGAAGATCCCGATGTTGAAGATCTTGATTCAGATATCGCAATAAACGAATGGCGGAAAAACGAGCGGCAATGCCGCCCTGTCTTCGGGGGCGGGGGCTTCTGCTCCCCACGCCAGAGCTTCTGCTCCCCACGCCAGAGCTTCTGCTTCCCACGCCAGAGCTTCTGCTTCCCACGTCAGGGTTTCTGCTCCCCACGCCAGAGCTTCTGCTTCCCGCGCCAAGGTTTCTGCTTCCCACGTCAGGGCTTCTGCTCCCCACGCCAGAGCTTCTGCTTCCCGCGCCAAGGTTTCTGCTTCCCACGCCAAGGTTCCTGCTCTCCACGTCAGAGCTTCTGCTATCCGCGTCAAGGCTTCTGCTATCCGCGCTAGCCTACCTACTACGGTCCGTTATTAGCGTCTCAGATTCCGCCACTAAACTTAGACTCCCGTTAATGTCCCGTTAGCAAACTTCCACCACCTGAAGGCAAAGCCCTCTAAAGTGGCCACGGCGAAAACCGCGAGAACCTACTTTAGAGGGCTTTGCCATAGCCAGACACACCAAAACGAAAGGTCGTATCGCCCGGCAAAAAATAATTGCACACCCGTTGAAACATCTCAACAAGTGCGCACTAGAAAGCCTATAACAGCTATGTCAACCTAATTGGTACACAGTTCATATTGACCAGGGAAACTTCTCTATCCTAAGTATCATAATCGTAGCAACATAATCCCGTTTCATCACACTTCATCAACGTCTCGCGAATCAATTCCAAAGTACTTAGAAAGTGTTTGGTTTCGCGTTGTACATGGCACGCCAGCATAGGCGACACGAGAGATACCACTCCGCATTCTTTTATCCATGACTCTACGGCAGCATTATATTTTGCTAATCGGACCGTGGTCTCAGTGACTTCCCTCTCAAAACGGATCAAATCATTCGTGGGTCTAAAATGCCATAACATACTCCCCAAATCCCTGGCCTGCAAGCCCATCTGATCATACTTGTCGCTGAGTGAGCGCAACTGTTCAAACAACTGCCGTGCGGAAGGGTCGAGAAGGTCGCGGACAAAATTCAGATGGTCTGCCACGCATCTCAGCCAAAAAATATTTTCATTGGTAATGGCATCCACCGAATACCGGGTGTCACATTCGGCAATTTTCAGCAGTAATTTCAAGAAATACAGCGCCTCGCGCGATACATGATCGAAAAACAAGGGGTAAAGAGAACAACCACAGATTTTACATTCAACCATAAGTTGCAAAATTTGCCGTTTAAAAGCGAAAATATTTTTAACCGCTACAGTAGACATGGCTACCAGGCTGGAGAAATCTTCGCCGCCTTGCACTGCACAGGAACGTTTTCCCAGGTCGTCAAAAACATTTTCGAATTGCTGCGCCGCTTGTTTTAAATCAGTCTGATCACAAGGCAGCCCCCAGTATATCAACGTGGCATGCTCCTTCATAATACTGAGCCAAAACTGAATCTCCTGGATTGTCAGTGCGGCTAAGGGTTTTACCTCCCGGCAAAATATGTCCATCCTGCATTCCCCCAGGTTAGTTCACTGTTCCTTTATATATTATGTAGTTTTTTGAGATGATGTGCAGAATTGAGTGAAATGGCCCATAAAAAGTCCAGACTCACAAGCTTGGGCATTACAATTTTGCTTATTAAGTAAATCCACCGACTGCCAAGAAATCTCCTAATACACATCGCCATTGTCGACAGATGACCACAATGCCTGCTGCGCCTATTCCTTCACTTTATAAAAAAAATCAGCAGATATTTTTTTTGCGTAACAAATTCAATGACGTTTTCATATTATGTTAATAGGTAATCCAATTAATTTATTGTGGAGGCGATTCATAAATGGCGTATGAAGAAATGGACGACGACGAATATTTTAGCTGTCAGTCTATGAAAAGCTGCGATACTTGCTACTCAATGAAAAGCTGCGAAACTTGTTACTCAATGTCCACCTGCCAGACTTGCTATTCGATGTCTAGCTGCGAAACCTGCTACTCGATGAAAACCTGCTATACCTGCTATTCGATGTCCAGCTGCGAAACCTGCTACTCAATGAAAAGTTGCCATTCCTGTCACTCAATGAAAAGCTGCCATTCTTGTCACTCAATGAAAAGCTGCCATTCTTGTCACTCAATGAAAAGCTGCTACACCTGCTACCCGATGTCCAGCTGCGAAAGCTGCTACACCTGCTACCCGATGTCCAGTTGCGAAAGCTGCTACACCTGCTACCCGATGTCCAGCTGCGAAAGCTGCTACTCCTGTTATTCTATGAAAAGCTGCTATACTTGTTATCCGATGAAAACCTGCAGTTGCCATGGTATGAAGTACAGAAAATAAGCAGCTCAAAATGCCGGCGTACCTGGAGACAGGAAGAATACGCCGGCATTTTTTATCAATAAAATATTGTCGAATATAATGAAGGTATTCCCGCAAAGAAAAATCAACAAACTGTTACAGTAGCCCTATAAGGTCACTTTGATTTATGCCACTGGCCGCGTACTCATCCTTCAATAACTTATAGACCCTTTCCATCGGTGGATATAAACACTGGCCCGCAAATCGGCATTTCTCACAGTTCCAACAATTAATCTGGCCTTGGTAACTAACGATCTTCGCCGGCGAATTAAATTCAGCGATAACCCCACGGATTACATCCAGAGGGTAAAACATACTTAAGGTACTTACAACCTCTTTCTCACTCAATCCGTCCAACCTTGTTCCAATGTAATCCCGGACACACTTATAATAAGTCACCACCTGCGGGGGGAAAGTTCGCTGAGGCTGCCGCAAAAACCGGTCAAAGATTTCATACGCAGCTTGTGTATCTCCTTTCCAATAGTGCAAAGCGGTACTAAACAACATGATGTTGGAGTAATACCATGGAAACCCTGGACCACGAACTGGTAGATTAATAATATCCATGACTGAGGCATTATTGGTTGGGCTTAACTTCTCCAAAAATTTTATTATGTCGTCTGCGCCAGCACGGTCTAACTGATCAAGCTGTCTCACCCGCCGTTTGAAACAGTTATAGTCAGCATAATCGCCGATCGACTTAAAGTCATCAAAATCTTCAACCTCGCTTAACCCCGGCACAATCACATGAAACCCTGGAAACCCAAGAAAGGACACGTCCCGGACGTACGTCTCGTAACCTTCTCCGGCCAGCAGATTGATCATATAAGCCAGCATTTCCTTATTGCTAGGAAAATCGGGGTCGGCAAACTCACTGAACTGGTAGCTGTAGTTACGGCTAAAAAACTCGCTGGGATAAACCCCCGAGCCGTTAACTAAAATCCCCATGTAGTTTTCCGGATTGTCAGCATCACTTCGATAGGAGAACTCCCTTACCCCCATCATCCGCTTGATATCCTGCCCCTGCAACAATTCCGTAAGTGTTCTCTCCGCCGCGATTTCAAATTTGGGATGGGCGCCGAATTTAACAAAATAACTCTGATCGCTTTTATTGATATAAACTATTCCCACAACCGGAAATTTCTTACCTAAAGAGCAATCCTTAACAACCACTTCGTAATTTCCGCTGCTCTCAATCCCAGCGATCATGGCTTCAATCTTCGGAAATTTACTGATATATCTTCTCGGAATAGTTGGCGGAACAATCCGCTGGCGTAGAATCAGCTTATTCGCGTACCGTTCAAATATCTCTGATAATCCCTGGACTACTGCCTCTTCAGGTGAATTCCCGGCACACATTCCATTGGACATGTACATCTTGCAAATCATTTTTATCGGAATATATGACAAGTTCTTCTGGTTTAAATTGCAATAAGGCAAGGTGATAAAATCGGCAGGAACGTCCTCATACGACATCTTTAACCACTCTGCCAATAATTTTTCCTTATCCACTGCCGGATCCAGTCTGGACAACTGAGCAGCAATCCAACCATCCTTAGTATCGAGAAATTCAGCGATAGACATCGGTTTTTCGTCAGGGGCATACAAGAAACCCCGGTACTCCATAACCTCCGGGTTCATATCCAGGCTCAGCCGGTAATTGGTAAGATTCTGCACCCTTTCCATCAACTCGCCGTAAGCGCTGGCCAAAGCGAATTCGCTAGAAGTACCCTTGCCATTTGTCGTAATATCGGTGTTTACAATTGCCACGCTTACCGAGTAAAAGTTATCCACCGAGTTTTTCCAGGAGGTTTCTACAGTCAGCAACCCCAATTTCCCC
>Ga0364910_1076_pt1 | contig 50517 bp, 44 predicted proteins | sample SorcelJu500001C4_3_FD_206970 | JGI IMG/M metagenome (GOLD analysis project Ga0364910, IMG submission 206970) | Enriched cells from Trout Bog Lake Hypolimnion, Wisconsin, USA - BchlTB.June25.5000.01.C4 | ecosystem: Environmental > Aquatic > Freshwater > Lake > Hypolimnion/Profundal zone | place...
CAGAGAACCTTGGCAAATGCGTCAACATCGAATATACCTTTGCCAGAAAAAATGCCTTGCTCCAACCCATCTTGGTATGGGTCGGAAGCGGCAAAAACGTATGGATCAATCCCCGGATCCACCGAACATAAATAAGCGAATCGCGAACGCAAGGCCGCGCTGTGGCTTATGTCAATGCGCGGCTGCAATACGCCGTAGCCCTCGATGACCCTTGTTTTCATACGGTTTAACCGCGGCCGGTTATAAGGCAGATGCATAGTGCCGATTATCCGCTGGGCGCTTCCTATCGGCAATTGCGTATCAGCATCAAGAGTGATGACATACCGAATACGTGGCAAGACGCTTGCATCACCGCTTACAAAATCATAAGTCGTATCAGCCCGTCCTTTAAGCAACTCAACAAATTCCACCAATTTACCACGTTTACGTTCCCACCCCATCCACGCCCCCTCGGATGGATTCCACAACCGACGGCGCTGAAAGACATGAAACGTGCTCCCGCCGGGATGAGAGTACATGCAGTTTAAAACCTCAATGCTTCCACGGGCAGCCTCATAGACGGCAGCATCCTCTGGGCGTCGCTCAGCAGCCGAGTCTCCAAAATCGCCCAGGAAAGCAAAATGGATATTCGAGTCACGGTTGGCCAGATAATGTAGTTCCAGCCGGTCCGCCAATTCCTGCACCTCTTTAACCGTGGACCAGATGACGGGAATAACGACCATCGTAGCCGCATCAGGGGGAATCCCGCGCGAAAAATCATATCGTAATAACGGCCGTGGCTGCCGAGCGCACTCGATAAGCCAGTGCGCCGCTGTTACAGCCCACTCGCTGGCGGGTAAAGACAGCGCTAGAAAAATAGTCGCCCATTGTAAAGTTGTTAAACTTGCGCCGCGGGCAATCCACAGTGCGAATCCTAGGAGTATAACCGCAAACAAACCTGTAAGGGTGGTGAAATATGCGCCAGTGGCGCGGCGCAAAAGTTCTGTCTCCGGCAAATACCGGGGCGCACCGCAAATTTTCAGCGTCTGCCGCAGGTCATTGATGCCAGCCGGTTCGAGTAAGTAGTATGCGGCAAACACCTTGCGCGGCAACTCCTCCCGTTCAACTTGACCTGCAGCCTCAGTAGCCTTTGTCTGCTCTGCTTGCGCCCCCTCATATTCCTTCGCAGCAAGCTCCACCGCCTGCTGCGCCACCAAATTCTCCGGAACGCCGAGGCGGCGGGCCAATTGCTCAACCCGCTTACGCAGCACATCACGGCTTGAGAAATCAAGTAGCGGATATTCCCCGGCGCGTTCTGCGCGCAGAGTATTTTCAACCATACAAATCTTCTCAAATGGTTCATGCCAGTCCAAACGCGATATTTCGCGCAAACTTCCGATGATGTTGCCTGTGGACACTTGATAAGCAGCCTGAAGCTGATACTCGTAAGAGACTATTCGATCGAGGCTGTCGGGGCCATTCTCCAACTTGCACATTAGCCATTCCCTTACGGTTGCCGAATCATCCGACCACTCGCGCAGGCGCCCAGCCAAGTGTACAATCAGCGGCCCAGAGAGCGGCATTTCCTGGCCTGCTTCTTCAAGCGCAGCTTTCATTACTTCCGGATTTAGCTTCGAAGACTCTAAGCGAGCCAGCAGACGCTCGACTAACCGACACACCTCTCGCCGTTCGCGGACAAGTTCCATGACTTCGGCCAAGCGCCTAATTAAGGCGATACGCAGGATAAGCGGGACTGCCCAGGTTTCAGCAATAGTCAGAACCGAAACTTCCTGGTAAAAATTAATAAACGAAATTATCGAACAATCATCCAGATTTCCGTCAACCTGCTCGAGATAATCAGCACATATTGACAATATTCTGGTCTTGCCTGTCTTGCGCAAGTTTGGTAAACCGCGCAAGAAGGCACCGGAAAGCTGCTGCCGGATGATCAAAACCTGTTCTTCGATAAACTCGGCATGATCCAGTAGCCATTCCTCCGCGGGCTGCGTACAACTTGTGTCGCCATTCTGAAGAGAGCGCCTAAACGCGCGCAATCTTTTGACGTCGCCATAAAACTCCCGCCACATACTGTTTAATGGCCAGCGCTTTATGTAAGGGTCGTGAGTCAGAGCAAGCTCATGAGCTTTTTGTCGGAGCTGTTGAGTATTCAAAAATCATAGTCCTCCAAATGATTGGAAGTTTAAAAGCAATTAGGCATCTATTCCCAGGCAATGCTACGAAATGGGTAACAGTTAAAATATTTCCCTTTAGGCCATTAATTATTAGCCATATTTTACGGGAGCACAGAAATTGTGCATTATAGAATACCTATTAACCGGTTCTGTCGCCAGGAAACACCAAACCGCCGGACCAATCGGCCCGGCGGTTTCTCACTAACATTGCAAACTAAACAGGCTGGATCCGGTACAAGACCGGCTCCAGCCCGCAGTATATCGCTCCTTATTGCTTGCTACTTTTTATGTCACAGCAATATTTTCCATGATTATCCATTTAAAACTACATAACCATCGAGTACATATGGAGGAATAATCCAATGGATATAGCAGCCATAATTCCTAGGCCAACAATTAGATATTGCATATTTCACCTCGAATCAATATGTTATGGGCTAGCCCAGAAAACAAGAGTGATTTTGCGCTATGACGATCGATGTTGTTAACAACAAAAATTATATCGTGAATTTGTGACAAAACTGTGACAAAAATGAGAAAAATTATGACAAATAGGGTTTCAGACTATGCGTAAAGAGTTACACTGCTTCCCTCACTTATTTGCAAGAAAACATCGACAATGGCGGGGTCGAACTGTCTCCATTTATTTGAAGTGATCTCCGCAATAACGTCAGAAATGGACATCTTGTTGTTATATGGTCTGGGATATGCCATAGCATCATAAGCATCAGCCACTGAACATATCCTTGCCAATAGCGGAATTTCATCACCCTGGAGTCCACGAATATATCCGCCGCCGTCATATCGTTCATGATGATACAAGATAATCTCTTTAACCTCGGTTGGGAGGGTTTCGAAACGCGCGTTTTCCTCTACATGGTGTTTCATTTTCTCCATTTCCGCGGGACTTAAACTGCCCTTCTTATACAATATCTCCTGAGAAATATCAATCTTATTAACATCATGCAGCAAAGTTCCCCAATGCAGATATCGGAAGTCTTTCGCAGAATCAATTCCGAGTTCACTGGCTATGAGGAGGGCAATCCGATTAACTCCCAATGCATGTTGGAAGACCTCTGGTTGACTACTCCCCAACTCATTTAAAAGCTTTTCATGTTGGTTTATTTTGCTCACCGGAACCACCATAATCGCCCCTTTCGAAACCAATAACTGCAAAAACCAGTGATCAGTGGTAGTAATTGCACTTTCTCTACATTCGGAGAATAATATCATCGTTCTTACGAGCGTGTACTTACTCGCTTTATAATTGTAAAATAACTCCGCATAATTGTCAATATATACTTACAAAAATTACTTGCAAATAACTCCTCACTGACTACTTTTCGCCTCTGGGAGTGAAAATATTTTGCAATGATTATCATTGAATCCCACACCTGTCCCGCAATCAATTTTACCTGCTAATACAAAGACTTGTAACTTTATCTGGTTACAAGTCTTTGTATTAGCAAAATTGAAGTTCGCAGCTACGAAGCGAAAGAATAGGCTAAAGAAAGGTACTAAGTTTACGAAGTAAACCAGACCCGCTTACATCAACTGTTTGTTTTTATAGCGCCATATATTCATTTTTCCGGCCTCACGAATCAATTCGTCCCTAAAAGCAGGATGAGCTATGCTGATTATTAGCTCCGCCCGTTCCCAGGTTGAACGGCCAGCAAGATTCACCATGCCCCACTCCGTCACCAGATAATGTACCTGTGTCCTGGGATCGGTTACAACCTCACCCGCGGCCAGTGTGGGCACTATTCTGGACCTTACTTGACCTGTTGCCCTATCAGTAAACGTGGACGCAAGACAAATAAAACTCTTGCCTCCCCGGGATGAATACGCGCCTGAGGAAAAGTCCAATTGCCCCCCCGTGCCGCTGATATGTCTAGTACCGGCTGACTCGGCGGATACCTGCCCCAGTAAATCGACTCCCACGCAGTTGTTGATAGCAATCATTTTGTCCAGTTTGGCGATAACATAAGGGTTATTGGCATAGTCAACCGGATAAGAAGCTAACCCCGGATTGTTGTCAATCCACTCATATAATTCTTTGGACCCTGAACTGAAAGTCCACACGCCCTTGCCTTTGTCGATATTCTTGCACTTGTTGGTAAGTTTGCCGGCCTTATATAAGGCTAGATAAGCGTCCACCAGCATTTCGGTATGCATCCCCAGATCTTTCAGATCTGATTCGGCGATCATAGCTCCCACGGAGTTGGGCATACCGCCGATACCCAGCTGGATCGTCGACCCGTCCTCGATCTCTTCCACGATCATTCTGGCAACCTTTATGTCAATATCACTCGGCGCGGCTGACGGCAGCTCCACAAGCGATGGATTTTCGCCTTCCACGATATAAGCAACATCAGATATATGAATGTTCTCTTCCTGTCCACCCATTGCTTGAGGCATATTTTCGTTAACTTCCACGATTACAATCTTAGCTGTTTCAACAATGGCCCTGGTAGCTGAGTTTGTAGCAGAGAAATTGAAATAGCCGTGATTATCCATCGGCGCAACCTGAAGCATGGCCACATCGACATCCAGATTATTGCGGTAAAACAGTGGTTTATTGCGATAAATCATCGGATTGTAATTGCACAGACCTGCATCGTGCATCTTCCGCTCGTAGCCGCTAAAGTGCCAGCTGGAGTACGTGAAGGCTTCGCGTTCCGGATCAACCTTGAGTATCTCCAGCGGACGCATCGCCAGGCCGCCCCTGATTTTTACATCACGGAGCTCATCCTTTCGCGACGCCAGAGCCTTATCGAGTGCAACACATACCGTCTGGCAAAATCCGTAATCGACCCAGTCTCCCGACCTGACCGCTTTTACCGCTTTTTCTGGTGTCGTCAATTTCTGTTTATATTCTTGTATAATATCCATAGCTGCTGAGCTCCTCAATCCCATTTCTGCTAAAATCTCGGCATAAGTGGGACGGCGCAAATAGCGCCGCCTAGCTTGCCTTCATTTTCTTAAACTCTTCCGTCAGGATCGGCAGTACCTCTTTAATATCACCAACAATCCCATAATCGGCTACTTTGAAAATAGGAGCGTCGGGATCCTTGTTTATAGCAATTATAGTATCTGAAGATGACATCCCGGCAAGATGCTGGATTGCGCCAGAAATCCCGCAGGCAAAATAGATCTTTGGAGCCACAGTCTTGCCTGTCTGTCCCACCTGATGTAAATGCGGTTTCCAACCAGCGTCAACTGCCGCACGCGATGCTCCCACCGCCGCGCCAAGCGCGTTAGCCAGATCTTCCACATAGCAGAAGTTCTCCGGTTTGCCCAGCCCGCGTCCACCGGAAACGATGATCTCAGCCTCTTCCAGATTGCAGGATGCGGTGCAGACATGAACGATGTCAATGATCTGAGTGCGAATATCCTCTGCTTTGACTTTGCTTGCTACCTTGATAACCTCGCCACTTTTCGCGTAATCCGGCACCGGTTTCTTGAATACCGACGGACGGACAGTGCCCATCTGTGGCCGATTGTCCGGACAGAAGATAGTAGCCATAATGTTGCCGCCAAAGGCAGGGCGCGTCCAGGCAACAAGCCCAGTTGCCTCATCGATCCCAAGACCGGTGCAGTCAGCGGTAAGACCAGTGCCGACGCGGCAAGCGACACGCGGACCGAGGTCGCGTCCGTTATTAGTGGCGCCAAGTAAAATCACCGAAGGCCGATATATAGTAATCAAGTCAACAACTGTTGCTGTATATCCGTCGGTGCTGTAGTGGGCCAGTTCAGGCGCCTCCACGAGATACACTTTGTCAGCTCCTGCGGCAAAAGCTTCTTTGGCCAACTTCTCCACATTTTCCCCGATAAGCACTCCGGCCAGTTTTTGCCCCATGATATCGGCAAGCTTACGGCCTTCACCCAAGAGTTCGAGTCCCACGTTTTTCAAGCTGCCATCAGTTACTTCCAGCGAAACCCAGACATCTTTATAAGCGTCTTTATCTATCACCAGTTGTTTGGTTTCCTCATCCCGGCTGATTGCTCCCACCGGGCAAATATCAACACAAGCGCCGCATTGAGTGCAAGCCTCATCGATAATAGCCATTCCGTCCTGCATTTTGATAGCGCCAAACGGACATCCCGCTTCACAGGCACCGCAGCCAATACATTCTTTACTTACCATTACTGACATATTTTTTCCTACCTCCTTACATTATCTTCGCTTCAACAAGTCTCAGCAGTAATTCGGTGGCGGCTTCGCGCGCATCCTTGTTAATTACAACTCCCTGGACACGTTGGGGCGGGGTGAATATTTTTTGTACCTGGGTGGATGATCCTTTGAGTCCGAGACGCGCCTCATCTACATCAAGGTCGGCAGCTGTCCAGGTGGGGATTTCCACGCGGTTGGCTCTTATTGCTCCCTTGACGGTAGGATAACGCGGTTCATAATTGCTGGATTTAATTACTGACACCAGCACCGGCAGTTTAACCTTAATAACCTCATAGCCATCTTCATTCTCGCGCTCCATCCGAGCGGTATCGCCGTCAATATCCATCTTAGCCACATAAGTCACCTGGGCAATCCCAAGATGCTCGGCCATTTCCGGGCCTACCTGGGCAGTATCGCCGTCGATGGCCTGCTTGCCGCAGAAAATAACATCAACCTTGCCGATTTTATCGATTGCAGCCTTTAATGTATAGCTGGTAGCCAGCGTATCTGAGCCGCCAAAAGCCCGGTCACTGACTAAAATCGCGTCGTCAGCCCCAATTGACAGACATTCTTTCAAGGCATCTTTGGCCTGAGGCGGCCCCATTGTAAGCACAGTAACCTTGCCGCCGTAACTATCTCTTAACTGCAGCGCAGCTTCCAAGGCATTTTTGTCAAATGGATTGACAATACTCGGTACCCCCTGCCGAATAAGGGTATTAGTAACGGGATCAATCTTTACTTCAGTCGTGTCAGGAACTTGCTTAATACAAACAACGATTTCCACGTTTCATTACCTCCTAAAATGCTACTAATTCCAGCGCGAACCCTTCAACAAGGGCTTGCGTTCAGACATTTCGTTACTTCAAAATTTCAGATGATATAACTATCCGCTGCGCCTGATTGGTGCCTTCATAAATCTGTGTTATCTTGGCATCCCGCATCATATGTTCTACAGGATATTCCTGGCTATAACCATAGCCGCCGAAAATCTGCACCGCGTCAGTAGTAATTGCCATCGCGGCGTCAGAAGCAAAAACTTTGGCCATTGCCGACTCTTTGGAATAAGGCAATCCTTTATCCTTAAGGTATGCTGCCCGATATGTCAACAGTCTTGCTGCGTCGAGCCTGGTGGCCATGTCGGCCAACATAAACGCAATCCCTTGATTCTTCGAAATCGATTTGCCAAATTGTACCCTTTGTTTTGAATATTTGATGGCCTGCTCCAAAGCGCCCTGTGCAATACCGAGAGCTTGAGCGGCAATACCGATCCGCCCGCCATTCAGTGTGCCCAGCGCAATCTTAAAGCCTTCGCCCTCCTTACCAAGCAAGTTTTCCTTCGGTACGATGACATCCCGGAAAACCAGTTCCATGGTCTGGGAAGAGCGGATACCCATTTTGTGTTCCTTTTTACCGAAAGTGAATCCAGGCATGTCTTTTTCCAGAATGAAAGCGCTTATACCCTTGGTTCCCTTACTCTTGTCCGTCATGGCAAAAACCACATAAATTTCAGCCTCGCCGGCGTTGGTAATAAACAATTTACTGCCATTTAGCACATAGTGATCGCCGTCTAAAACCGCAATAGACTTCTGTGCCCCGGCATCAGTTCCAGCGCTGGGTTCGGTAAGGCCAAAAGCGCCAAGCTTCGAGCCATCTGCCAGCGGCGTCAGAAATTTCTTCTTTTGCTCCACCGTTCCATAAGCATAAATCGGCCAGCCGCATAACGACACTGACGCCGAAAGAGTGACCCCCAAGCTGCCATCTACGCGAGACAATTCCTCGACAGCAAGAATATAGCTAAGATAATCTCCGCCAGCGCCACCAAATTCTTCAGGAAAACAAATTCCCCCAAGGCCCATTTTGCCAATAGCGTTAAACAGGCTCCGGTCAAATTCTTCCTTTTCATCCCGTTCCGCCGAACCAGGTGCCAGTTCCTTTTCGGCAAACTCTCGCACCATCTTCCGCATCATTTTTTGTACATCAGTCAATTCGAAGTTCATCTTTATTCCTCCAACCCTTCTTCTAATAGTGCAACTTATTGTGAAATATTTCACTTTATTTCGTATTTTAAATGCCAATATGGGCATATTGGCATTTCATCAAGAGGACTCCCGCATTTCAGAGAGTTAACAACTAATTCCCCGCTGCCTTTGATACCTAACATTCATGAAAGCTTGTCGCGCATATGGGATTTTCAACTTATTGCTAGTTTAACCCCTTTTGTTCTCCACGGCAAATCTTCCTGCGGCGTAATTAGCGCAAATTTCGCCAATTTCGCGTTTCATCTCACTGTTTTGCATTATAGTGAATCATTTCACATCCTGTTTCACTTAGTTATTTAGGAATATAACTACATTATCGCTGTTAAAAACCGCACTCCGCGTCAATAAACACGGCACAGGGAAGCCGTTTTCTTATGTATGACTTATTCGACAGAATCAGACTAAATTCGGGGAGGAGATACTATGATCACCGGGAAATTCGCCCTCGCATTTGTAAGCCTGTGGATTGCCTTTATTTTTGGGTATCTGAGTAACCATCTTATCAACAATCACAATTGGCCACCAGTGACAATTATCATATTATATATAATGTTTTCCGGCTTTCTCGCTTATGATATAGATAAATTTCATCCTCCCACGGATTAAAGCTATTAAGGCGATCACGACCTTGATGTTTGCCTACTTGTCCTGAACCCAGCTATTGCTTCTCGCCTCCTTGAATATTATCCAGCAACCCCATCTTGGTCATTATCGTTTTGCAAGAGCAGATACATATAACCTTCGCCATCACAACCTCAATACTCTTATCACATGATTTGCATACATACTTGTACAAGCGATAATCTTCTCCTTTCTTGACCTATACTTCACCTAAATAACAAACAGCCACAACATCCCCATCATGCATTTTTCTGAAAAACTGCGGTAATGCTTTCTTCGCAAATGCGACCACTAAATCAGTCGTCGATTCATCCGGCATAATATCGCAGACAATTAACTTTGATAGCGAGGTCTTCTTGCGGTTAATACTGACACGGTATTCATAAATATTTTTATCGTAAATCATTTTGTTCCCTTCACATCTCTTTTACTTTTTAAATGCATTATATCGTACATATGTTCGCATTGCAAATGATTAGCGAGTAAATTATTAAAAACAGACATCCCCAATCCATATAGCGATTGGGGATAACATGTAAAAATTGTTTTTAATTGATTTCGCTCTGAAACTAATAAAGCAAAAAGGCTTCCAACCTCAACAGGTCGAAAGCCTTTTGATCCTTACGACGTTCGCGGCCACGCGCCGAACAAAACAACAGCCATTGCTTAACTTAGCTAGATTTCGCTACACATCGCTATGCCTAATGGCGTAACAAGTAACGGATGAGGCGGAACAAGCACTTTTCTACCAAAAGCTTTGCCAAATTCGTTCTCGAACCCCTCCAAATAAGCCGTTCCGCCAACCACGTAAACCGGGTAGTCTGAAAAATCCCCCTTATCATCAAGAATATCCTTTACTATCTTCGCCATCTTTTGAATCACCGGAACAATAATAGGCATAATTTGCCGATGGTTGCTGCTATCCTTCTTCATTTTTTCGGCTTCCTCAAATGTTATTCTATGAGCACCTGCCAGAACCAGCGAGATGTGAGTGCCACCTGTAGGCTCATCCGCAGTAAAAGCCAAGTCGCCATCCTTTAGTACCGCTACACCGGTGGTGCCTCCACCAATATCGACCACAATACCATGACTAATATTAAGAGCTCTCGCTGCGGCTACAGGCTCGTCCACCTGTCCAACAGGTTCAAGCCCCGCCCCGGCAATCACATGGCTACAGGCGGAAGCATTCCTGCCAAATGTTCCTGGAGGAATAGCCGTTGCCCCTTTTTCCAACTTGACCCCCATAATCTCTTCTACTTCAGCCTTAAGTTCCCGAACAATCTGTGTAGCTCCCCCGAAGTCAACCACTAAACCATCCCTCACTACCGACGCCCACCTCAAGCTCCCGGCAACCGGATTGTCAAAACGGTCGGTTACCGCCAACACAATATCAGCGGTTCCCAAATCAACGCCAACTTTATACGGTCCTTCTAAATCCAGGGCTGTTTTCGTTTCAATAAGACGATACAGCTGGAATATTTTTTCATATGTTTCCACTAGCTATTCCCCTTGCTTCTGATTTCTGACATTGGTATCAACCTCTTCCAAGAAAGCTCCACACCAGTACTTACCTTTCACATTTCAAAAGTATCTATCCTTTTACGACTGATAATTTCTGTTCTCCCGACTTATATTCCTGCAATTCTTGCAAAAGACCATGCTCAAGCAAGCACAGATACTGTAGCCTCAGAAATAACAGAATAATTATTAAACAAAACCACATAGAAAATGGCAATATTCTGTCGAAATTGAAGTTTATGGATATAAATATTTTGAATTGATTGGAGAGTTGTTATGAACAGTAAAATATCAAGGATATTAACAGGATTAATTTTAGTGGCTTTGTTTTGTTTTAGTGCTTCTGGCGTTAATGCTGCCACAATTACGAAAACATTAGATGCAAATACGAAATTCATTCCCTCTGGTCTCTTGGCAACCGACGATCCCCCGACATTTTAAAAAGGAACTACGGTGACTTTAAATGAGAATGGCGAAGTTGTTGAAGGTATATTAGCGTATGATTCATATCTTAGTTGCGTACCGCTTGTTTATGAAAAAGACAAAAGGCTTCTCAGTCAAAATGACCGAGAAGCCTTAATTTTACTATGGCGGGGTCGTGTAGGAATCCAACCCACCCAGAACGGGTCAGCGCCCCGAAAACGGTTTTGAAGAACATGCTTTCGTATAACAACCCATCTATAACGTCCCCTGCTTTTTTTAACAACGGTTTTAAAAAGTGATACTAAGCCCACCTAATCAAACTTTATCCCTCTTGACTTCTTACTTGAAATGCGTTTTTCTCGTTCCCTCTCAATTTCCTGTCGAACCATCGAATGAATTACTGCCTCAACGTCTCTGATAATGTTGTCAACGATTCTTTCAACAACTCCAATTTGGTCCTGTGGGAGAGAAGCTTTGACTAATTCCTTAATTTTATCCCTGTCAATCATGAGTCCACCCCTCCATCCAATTTGCCAGATTCGTTGATTCAGTACTAAAAAGATATCCTTCTTGTTGCTGCTAGCTTAGTGTGTCCACTTGGACAAGCCTATCGCCAAACCTATCCAAGAGACCCTTTTCGCTTGCGGCAGGTTTTAGTATGCTTCTGTCATCTATTTCCAGTCTTTTTTATTACTAATTCTTTTCGCAATTAATTTATTGACTCTAATATTCTACTATGTGGTTTATGTTTCCTCTCTCTTGTGCCTTTGCTTGTAGACGAAATAACCCCACAAAAGATGTTAGGCAACAAAAACGCAAAAAGCTCCGAGGCACAAACCTCAAGCCTTGATATTACTATGGCGGGGGCGTGTAGGAATCGAACCCACCCAGGACGGGTTAGCGCCCCGAAAACGGTTTTGAAGACTGCAGAGCACACCTGTGAATGGTAGGTTAACGTAGGTGAACTGCTTGATTTGATTGGATTTAACCTGGTCATTATTGGTAGCAACCTAATCCGCTTCGGGTTCTTAGGTAAAAATTTGGCCCGAAAGTGGCCCCGAAACCTTTGGCTTATGACAGCAAAGATTACTCCACTAAAGCCTTAATTTTTACTGGAGCGGGCAACGAGATTCGAACTCGCGACCCACGGCTTGGGAATTCAATCAGGGCAGTTTCACTCTTTCTACCAAATCCACAAAGTCTCTAAAATCAAAGGTTTGCGCGTTCAGTAAGCTTTACCCTGTCTACTATTTCTATCTGATTTTATACTCTATTGCCTTCCTAATTGCCTTCCTTAATCATCGCTTCCACACTCGATGTGCATGGAGATTCGTTTAAAGGTCAAAAAAGAAAACACCGGCTAAGAATACATATGCAATCGTAACCAGTGTATAGTTGGACAGTGGTTCGACTCGCTGAACCGCGGCCTTGCAAATCAACCCAATTCATGTGGCTACAATGATACAAAAGAACCGCCTACTTTTATCCCATAGGTTGATAAAATTCACTGGCTCGGAAAATTTACTCGAAACCAACTGCAAAATATTTCATCCCTAAAAGCATTAACGTTCAGAATTGTAGGCAGATTGATGGTATGAGTGTATGGAGCTTGTTGAGACCCGATATAGCCTCTTATCAAATCATCTTTTATCAACTGATATTCGTGGAGATGGCCAACAAAAAAGCCTTTTTCTAACAAATATACAGCGGCAACAATGTCCCAATTATAAAAACCATTCAAATCAAATACTTTCACTTTCACATCAAACCAGTTTTTAGTTTTCTCGTAAATGTATTTTCCGATTGAATAGCCTGAAGCCAGCAGACGCGTTTTGTAGTCTTCATGGCTCATATATGCCGGCAGACAATTATTGCCTGTTGCAACGGATACGTTCTTGCCCTCAGTCAGCACGCAATAAGATGCGTCGGGATCACAGGAAAGGTTTAATTCATCAAGCTGGATGCCATTAAGAAGCAGTGGCTGCGTAATTCCGCCCATGAGAACGATTTCGCTCACTTTGTCAAAAAAATCGTGATCAAGTTCATAGGCGGCATATAGGTTTGTTAAGGCACCTGTTGCCAAAATTTTTAATTGCCCCCGATGTCGATTGGCTCTCTCCACAAGAAACTTTGCCGCCTCAGAGGTTCTATCTTTCCGTGATTTGCCGCCCATTAACACGGGAATATCATTTCGCCCCATATCCTTCAGCATGTTTCGGGTATTTTCATAAACCACTTCAACTCTGCTGTTGCCATAGGTTGTAGTGACACCCAAAATGTGCGCCTCGGGCTTCCCCAGTAAATAGAGAAGTGCCAGCCCGTCATCTACAGGACACTCCGGCACTCCAAATGTATTATCGCAGTCATATATGATATGTTCCATTGTTGTAATTCCTTTTCAATCAAAGAATTGTCTCCAGAATGTCGATGGCATACGCAGTTACTTTGGGACAAAATTCCAAAAGTAGATTCTGTTCCAAAATTATCGCCATTTCATCCGGCTTGCCAACATCATATCCCAGCAGTTCCCGGCAAACAGTACTCGGATATTTTTCCATAAACTTGTGCTGAAATTCCAGCACTTTGGCCATATTCTGGCTTTTGATGGTAAAAGTATCCGCCTCGTGGTGACCGTATTTCATACCAATTGCCAGTATCGCCCCAATGACCGCCCCGCAGGTCTCACCGCGAAACATGCCTCCACCCAATCCAGCTGCGAGCTTATAAGCCAAAGTCTCGTCGATACCCAGATTGTCGGCAACAGTGGCGAACACTACCTGCCCACAGTCAAAACCCTGGCGGAATTTTTCAGCAATTTCCGTCTCATTCATAGTTTTCCATTCCTTTTGCTGGCTAAGATTAATGTTCTGACACATATTTCAGGTCCAGAGGGATCTTGCTTTCGTCGCCCCGACGAATATAAAAAAACCCACAATCCCAGAGCATTTTGCGACAGGCAGCCATATCCATACCTCTGCTCCCCGATGTCTCCGCAACATTGTCTCTTGGATTGACACCGGTTTCTGCTGTTATCACATTGGCCCCTGACACATAGCTTATTTCATTAGGCTCATGGACGCCCATGTAGGTCATGGTAGGCATGGTGAAAGTGGCCAGCGCTACCCCAGCGACAATCTGCCCCAAGCGAAGCTCGGAAATCTGTCCGTATTTCGCCAGAGGAGTCCCCGGCACCGAAACTCTCCGCATTGCAGCGTGTTGCGTACAGCCAAGATCAATGCCGATAAACATATTGTCCACCAGTTGCTCCACAGTGTGCTCAGGCCCGATGGGCTCAAGGCAGCTTAATACGCATAGTCCCGCATCCTTGGCATTTTCCATAGTTTTGATACGCTGCTTCGGGTCTAAAGAAGTAACTTCGCCTTCACCAATCCGGCAAACATGATAAACGCCTGTCACTCCAGCCTTTTTCATTTCCTTGAAAGCGTCCACATTCGTATCGCCAACATTGGCCCATAGCTGTGTTGTTGAAGGTATCAGTTTCTTGGCTTGAAGAATGATGTTCAGGAAAAAATCGAGGTCATATTCGTGCATGGTCATTAAATACAGAGCATATAAGTCCCCATCTTTGCAAAAGTCCGTGACCTTGGCTGCAAAATCCTCCTCGCCTATCCTGTTTTTTTGAAACTGGGTGTGCTCTTTACCGAAAGTGCAAAAGCCGCAATTACCCGGACATGGCGCCATTTCTACGCCGATCTGGCCGAGGATGATAGCGGAATTATCGTTGCGGCTCCGGATGATGTGGGCCGCAACAGCCCGCATCATATATGCTTCCAAAGAGTTTTCATGAAATCCCAAAAGATAGGCGCATTCTTCTTTGTTCGGGGCGATATCCGAATAGGCGCGTTCTAATATTTCTCTAACCCTTTTTTCAGGAAACAAGTTCTTTCCTCCTTAATCAAGCTGTCGCACCGCCACAGCTTGAACCAGCTCCGGCGGTGCAGGCATAGCAATGGTTTCCAAAAACAATCTTGCGGATTTCCAATGAAGTCTCTCGAAGATCCTGGATACGGAGAATACCATCAACAGGCAACCCCAATGCTAGGTTAAAGTCACAGTCATACAGCGTTCCATCCCAGCCCACGGATAGTTGGCTGCGGCACATCATATTTTCGACCGCTTTGGGATTAAAGGCCGACACCAATCTACTCATGTAGGCTTTCATGTTGTCGGTGCGTTCCAGAAAATCGCCAAATCGGCCGATGGGGTTGTTCGTGATTGTGAATAGCTGATTAAAAGATATGCCATAGAGGTCAAATAGCTTATTTCTAAAATCCACTGTTAAACTGCTTTGACCAGGAGGGAGAAATGCCCCGCCGGGGTTATATACCAGGTTTAATATCAGGTCGGGGCTTTTGCCATAACCCAAGTCATTCAAAATTTGCAACGCCGAGATTGAAGTCGCAAAAACGCCGCTGCCACGCTGCCTGTCAGTATCTTTCTCCGTATAATAGGGCAGCGAAGCCACTATTTCCACTTTCTTCCGGGCATAGAATTCAGGAATGTGCCGATGCTTTTCTTCACCCAATATGACTAGATTGGTGCGAACAATAGTATGTATATTTCGTTTTGTCGCTTCTTCAACCAACCATTCGAAATGCGGGTTCAGTTCAGGCGCTCCGCCGGTAATATCCAAAGTTTTAAAGCCGTGTTTGTCGAAGACCTCAAGGCAGGCTTTCATCACTTCTTTGCTCATAGTTTCCGTCCTTACAGGGCCTGCAGTAAGATGGCAGTGCTTACAGGCCAAGTTGCATGTTTCTCCGATATTGACCTGCAGAACATCAAGCTGTTCATGTGTCATGCCAAATTCTTTACATTCCTGACGGCTGGAGAAATGGGGAAAGTCTTCAGTATGTTCCAAGTATGTGTTCTTATCCATGGTTTTTCCTACAGCTCAAGATTCTTAATCACGTTTTTTGCCTGCATGCCATGCGCCAGGGTCGCTCCGCCACGGATTGCCGCCGCTACATGAACCGCCTCAATCATCTGTTCCTGATTTACGCCCATCTGCAACAGTGTCTGCGTATAGGAATCAATGCAATAGGGGCATTGAACAGCGTGAGCGACTGCGAATGCGATCAAGGCCTTTTCCTTTTCCGTTAAGGCCCCGGCGGCAAAAACCTGGCCGTAATATTCCATGAACTTTTTCCACATTTCAGGAGCATCTTCACCCATATTGCCGAATTTGGCCAAATCTTCCGGATTGTAATACGTTTTCATTTTATCTCCCCTTCGATTAATTTTTTTGTGTATGTATTTATAATGCTGATTAGCACTTTAACCTACAATATGATCATAGCGATAGGTTGGATTAGGCCGCCCCGGTTGTAAGCATTTTAGCGCCACAAAATCAGCAGATATATTGGCTCCGCCAACCTTGGAGATCTCCTCCAGGACAATAGCTTTCAGCAAATCTGGTTCCATTTGAGCCCGGGCGTTCAGCGTCATTATTGCCTGGTTGTCCTTCCCGGCAGCTCCACGGATATTCACGAAGTTGCTGGGACCAGTGATGTTGCCGATTACAAAGCTGTCATTCGATTTAACAAGCAGTTTGACATGGCCGACCGCAGTTTTTACCGTTTCGAAGCGATTACGCAGGCCATTCAGCAGACTCTCCGCATAAGCGTCCCAGTTAGCGGACTCACCTTGCAGTTTGACTGTGGTGTTAAGCCAACCGAGTACTGCTTCCCCTTCAGCGTAAATATCATAGTCCACCTCTGCCAAGTGGGTCCCGACTTCGGTGGATTGGAGAACATCGTTTAGCCAACTATCCAAACCCTCTCCGTTTTTGGCACTGATCGCATATACTTTAGCCCGTGGCCACTCTTCGGTGGTACGTTTCTGCAAAGTTGCAATCGCTTCTGGTTTTAACAGGTCCGCTTTGTTGATCACAATCAAATCCGCCTCTTCCAGTTGCTTACGGAGGATATACGCTGCGCTCTTATGAAGCCCAGCCGTTTTCCCATCCAGAACGTTGGCCAGTTGTTCAGGATCGGCAAGTACTGACAGCGGAGCGATGCTCAATTTATCGGCGAACTTATCCTTTAACGGCTGCAATATGGTTGCGGAAAGATCGGTACAACTGCCGACAGGTTCGGCAATAATGACATCCACAGCCTTCTTGGCAGTGATATGAGCAATAGCATCGATGAAACCCGGAAAGTTGCAGCAAAAGCAGCTGCCGCTCACTTCTGAGACAACCGTGTCAGTATGTTCAAGAAACACTGTGTCTACCAGTTCGGAGGCCTGATCATTGGTAATTAATCCGACCTGTTTGCCGGCCCGACCAAGCTTACGAGCGGACTCCCAAAGAAGCGTTGTCTTACCGGCCCCAAGAAAACCTCCGACCAAAATGATCTTCGCTTTCATCAAAGATTCATTCCCCTTTCATTTGTTATTTCCGGTGTCAAAAATACGTTTCAGTTCTTTGCCTATTGAGAAATCAGCTAATTTTGGACTGAACTCCAAAATTATTAATAATGTCTTTGGCTGAAGACAAAAACGTTGCCAAAGATTGCTGATAATCTTCCAGCGCATTTATCCAATTGATGAAGCATTTGCGCCCGTCATCAGTAATGGTATAGAGCCTTCTGGCCGATCCCGGATTAGATACATCCCACTCAGCCGTGACTAAGCTCCGTTGCTCCATTTGCTTCAAGCAACGGTAAACTCCTGAAGGATCTGGCTTTTTCCCACGAAGCATGCTTGTTTCCTGTAATTTCTGTACAATAATGTATCCGTGTAAAGAATCAGTGGCAAGCAATGCCAATGTTGCCGGCTGAATCAGTTTGTCGAGGTTTATCCCCATACATGGACAGTTTTTGAATTCCATCACTCAACCACCTATTTCTAATAGTCTTCACTGCATCTTCCATAAGCAGTTCATAATAGACAAGTACACTTGATAGACTAAGTCTATTATAAGACAAGATCTTACTTACGGACAATCTAATTTTTCCACTTACAACCAAGGACTACAATCAGATTATTCTTTTTATTTTATCTTTTATCAAAGAGGCCACACCAGCGAAATGCAGTTTTCGTACGCTAATAATATCTACAACATCCTATAAAATTCACTTATGGAAAATGCCATGCCGTCTATCAGGCAGCATGGCATTACTCTTATGATTTTCCGCCTTTCCGGCCAGAATTGGCGTGGCGGCGAGGCAATTCAGACAGAGGTTCCGCTCTATCGATTTTAAAACGGTAGTAGCCGATCCTTTATTTTAATAACATATGCATTAGAAAAATTGTACGTATAAATCGAAGCAATGATAATTTGATGTCACGGGGACGGCAGAGTGTGTGAAAAGTCGACCCGCCTTAAAGAAAACGCTTTAAAGTGGATGACATCGCCAGAAATTAATCTGCTTTTCAATGGAATAGGTCATAGAAGTTAGGCTTTTCTGTATTAAAGTGGGGGAATTAAAAAGGAAAAATACTTTTCACACAGTCTGACGGTTCCGTTGACACAGCATTTCCTTGCACCATTCCTCACCGACAATAAGAACCCCTATTCGGCACATATACGTGGATGGGCTTAGAAGCTTATTTCCCTTTTCCTACCTACAGTAAAAAGCGCAGCAACATACAAACAAGAAAAAGGCCTCCAAGCAAAATGAACTGAACCAAGTTTAACGGACAATAATAAGAAGCCCATTCGTAGCCTAACTTTAAATTACGCAAGCTGGCATCGTTTTTCATACGGTGTCAGTTTTGTTTTTAATTGAATACGCTCATAGTTATAGAAATCGACATACTCAGAAATACATTGTCTAGCTTCAGAAAAAGTCTTTGGCTTATTTCTATAAAGACACTCTGTCTTAAGAATTCCAAAAAAGTTTTCCGCCATTGCATTATCGAAGCAATTTCCTCGTCTTGACATAGACGGCGTTATCCCATATTCTCTAGTTAGGTTAAAATACCCGCGCGAGGTGTATTGAAGCCCTTGGTCACTATGGAGTTGGAGCTCTGTAGTGATCTCTTCTTTTTCCACAGCTGATTTTATTGTACTTAATACTAAATGGACTGTTTGCTCATTCCCAATCTTGAATGCAATGATACTGTTATCGTACAAGTCACGAATAATAGACAAATATAATGTGCCTTCACCAGTCTGTATATAGGGAATATCCGTAACCCATTTTAAATTTGGCCTGTCAGCATGAAAGTTTCTATTAAGTACATTTTCGTATTTGTGTAACTCTTCACCCATTTTTCGATACTTGCGTCGACGACGAATTTCAGATAACAACCCATACTTGTTCATAATTCGCAAAACCGTTTTGAAGTTTATAGTTACATGTTTTTTCTTCTGCAGCCATATTTGCACGCGACGGCAACCATATGTTTTATTGCAGCGTTCTTGGCACTCTGCAATAAGGGTTGCTAAATATCCGTCCCTAGCTGGATTGTCGATCCTTTTAACAAAATCATAATAACCACTTCTTGAAACCTTAAAAAAGCGGCACATAACCATGATTGGATAGCGATCTCTATTCCTGTATATAGCTAGGTACTTAATCGATGGATTCACCTCCTTCCAGCAATTTGAAGAAAAGAACGTAATAATTCAACTTCCATTTTTAATCGTTTAATCTCATTATCTTTTTCCCACTCTGCCGGCTTGTAGCCGCTTGGCCGTCGTCCGCGACATCTGGGTAAAATGCCAGCCATTAATTGTTTTTCTTTTTTGCGCTTCCGTTTCAAATAGTGATGTACAACCGTCTTGTCTTTGAAGCCAAAAAATTGTGCAATTTCCCGCTGCGTTTTTCCCGCCTTTATCATTTGATCTATTTCTTTTCCTAGTTTATCAATGTTTGTATAGCTTCTCTTTTCCATTAACGACGAACCCCCATTCGTAGTTTCATTTTCCTACGAATGGGGGTGTTTTGTCATTGTCCGTTTTTTATGGTTCAGTTCAAAATGCCTGGAGGTCTTAATTTTGTTGGAGCGGGCAACGAGATTCGAACTCGCGACCCACGGCTTGGGAAGCCTGTCTGTGCTGTTTTTTTAGTGTTGATGTGTCCAATACGCCCGATCAGTACAGCACTCGCGTCCAGAGGCGTCCGCCTAGTCCCGCTCAGTTCATCTAGTTTCTCAACGTTTTGTTCAGTGGATTGTTCAGTAACTAATTAATCAGATCTCCCTGTAAGCGTGGATTCGTTTATTGACAGTTGTCCTTCATCTCGTGGTGGGCAAATAATTAAGTCAGGTTTCTCTTTGCACCACGACTATCACGAACTTATTACCTCAGTGATTTCCAAGTCGGTGCCTTCAAGATCAAGATACCGACCATCCTCTGTTTCCACCACTGGTTTCACCTGCCGGCTGCGATCAATATGGATCACCTTTGCCGTTGAACCATCACTAAGTAGCACCGAGTACCCGATGAGCGTCTCCCTCAGATTATCGATGAAAAGAGTGCACGTCGCTGGGTCCAATTTACCGAACATATCTGCAAACAATTCCTTGAGAACGCTGAACGGAGTCATCGCCCGCCGGTAAACCCGGTCGGAGGTCATGGCATCATATAGATCTGCGATGGCCACTATTCTACCGAAATGCGAGATCTTATCCCCTGTCAACCCGAAAGGATACCCGCTGCCGTCCAGTCTTTCGTGATGCTGAATAATACCAGCCAGAATGCAATCATTTATCCGGCGGTCATGCCTGCACATTTCCCACCCTAAAAGGGTGTGATTCTGCATGAGTTGTATCTCCGGCGCTGCTAGTTTCCCCGGTTTATTCAAAATCTCTAGCGGAACCTGCGTCTTACCAAAATCATGCATCAGCCCGGTCATGACAATTTCGGTCATATTTTCATACTTCAGCCACTTCCCGACAATACCACAGATCACCGCGACATTAACCGAGTGATTAAAGGTATAATTATCTTTGTCCTGGATCATCTGTAAATGATTTAATACCCCCGGAGTATCAACCAGCGACTGGATGGAACCCTTCGCTAGTTCATTCATCTGCTCTACAGGAACGGTTTTGAAGTATCGGGCTTTTTGAAATATATTTTTTACCGAGTCGGCAATCTCGCCATGCTTTGTCAGTACGCGCCGCTGGATATCTGCCATTTCACGGACAACAACGTTCTCTCTCGTTTCTATAACATCAACATAACTTATACTTGAGTTGATCAGGCGCTTAATCATGCCTTCGGTCAAAACGGTTTTCTCTGTGGTGATAATCGCGCCTGAAGCCGACATTACCGGGTTAGCCAACTGCATGCCAGGCTTAACGTATTTGATATTATACCGACGTATATGCTGCACACCACCGCCCCCTATCTTAGTTGGACTTTCCGGTGCATCACTATTTAGGCTATCTTCACGGTCTAGCTATGCTTCCCGCGAACTTTCAATTGCCTGCATCTTAATCCTATTGATAATGCTAATAGCCATACAGTGTCGGTTATAGTTGAATAACGCAGGGTTCTATTAGCGATAACCCAATTATCAATGGCTGGGGCAAATTGAGAGCGCACACCGTTTAAATAACAATGTACTTCCCCAGGTTCAGCACTCCTGAGCCCATATATATGGTATCACTACTTTTCGGTCTGTGGATAAACCCGGTCTCACCTGTTATACCCGGAACTTGATGACTAACCCCTGCAGATCCTCTGCCATCTTAGCTAAAGCCTGGCTTGAAGAAGCGATCTCTTGCATCGACGCCGACTGCTCCTCGGTAGCGGCTGATATCGTCTGTGTCTGCACGGCCGCCCTGCGGTTTTCAGTCGCTATTTCTTTTACCCCATTCACGATCTGCTGACTACCCGCAGCCATCTCTTCAATCGCGGCCGATATTTCCCTCACTTGGGTGGCCATTTGTTCAACCATTTGGACAATTTCGCGGAAGCTTTGTCCAGCCAAGTTGACCATTTCCGTTCCAACGTGGACGTCTTTGTTACTTTCATGCATGGTGGCTACCGCCCGGTTAGTCTCCTTTTGCACTTCGCTTATTAAGCCGGCTATCTGTTTTGCTGCTTCCTCCGACTGTTCTGCCAGCTTTCTCACTTCATCTGCGACCACTGCAAAGCCTCGACCCTGTTCTCCCGCCCGAGCCGCTTCAATCGCAGCGTTCAAAGCCAACAGATTGGTCTGTCCGGCAATGCCGGATATAGTATCCACGATCTGACCAATCTGCTTAGATCTTTCACCAAGGTTTTCAACTACTTCCGCAGTTTCAGCTGACGAGCGTTCAATGGTGCTCATCTGGCTTATAGCTTTATCAACAGCACGGCCACCGTCGCTTGCCGTCCTAGCCGTTTTTTCCGCCACAGCCGTTACTGTGTTTGTCCTGGAGGCGACTTGCTGAATCCCTGCCGACAGCTGTTCAACAATCGCACTTGAATCATCTGCCGCCTTAAGCTGCTTCTCCGACCCCTGCGCCACTTCGGTTATAGACCCGGCCACCTGATTTGCCGCTTGGGAGGATTGCTCGGCATTGGCTGTCAGTTCCTCTGATGCAGCCGCCACCTGTTCAGCGGTATGCGTCATCTGTCGGATCAAGTTACGAGTGTTTTTATTTAACTGATCTAAAGCTTCCGCCACAGCCCCGAAATCATCTCTCCTCTTAATGAAAGATTCCAGAATATCCTGTGAAAAATCTCCTTTCGACATCACACCGAGGCGGTTGATTGTTGCACCAAGCGAAGAGGTAATATTTTTGGCAATTAGCCACCCGAGGCTGACAGCTAGAATCAACGAAACCAAAATGATGCCGACAAATATCACCATTGCCGTCTGGAAGTCGGTCTGATTCTGCTGATTGAGGTCATCAGCAACTTTGGCATTATAGTCGGCAAGATCCCTTAGGTTTTTATGCGTCCCCTCCCCATAGGAACGAGCATTTTTATTAAACCAATCATATGCAGCAGCATTTTTATTCTGCACCGCTAGATCAACTGCCTTGTCCAGGCCTTCACGGTACATGTCCATATTGGCATGCAACGACTTTAATGTATCCACCTCAAATGGATCCAGTTTGGTGTTTTCGTAGTTGGAGAGATCTTTGTTGAATGTTGCCGTCCGGGAATCAATATCTTTTTTCAAACGCTCGTTCTCATTATTGTCGGTTGTAAGCATCAGGGCAAACAGGTCCGCTTCGATTGCTCTGTCTTGGCTACGGCTGTCATTTAGCCATTTAACCGGCAGCAGACGATCCTTATACATTGAATCCGTATTTTGTTTAGCTGACGCCAGATAGTAGTACCCCGTGAGTCCAACGGCACATAACCCGATTACTGCGATTGTAATGAGTAGTGCTAGTTTCTTGACGACTTTCACGTTTTGCAAAAAACCCATTAATATTCACTCCTTCTTTTGATGCGATGCAGTTCATTCACAGCCAAAATACCTTCTATGCTTGTAATCTACATTTAGTGCCTTCAGTTCATGGAGCTTATATAAGTGATAGATTCCTTAATGCTGCCGATCAGTCATTGGTAATTCTGTCCATAGCAGTACATTATTTTCCAATACGACATAATCGGACAAAATCCTGTCTAATTTATACTTTTTTCTCCTATTAACCTTTATTAAATTATTAATCCTCTTTAATAATAAAAATTAATCCTGTTTCATTACTATCCTTAGATCCTTGGGTCAAAGAGCAGCGACATGCTAGATGCGGCGTAAAAAAAAGCCACTCAATGAGCATATTAATGCTCACAGATTGGCTTCCCTTTATCATACGTTACTAACTAATACTCTAAGCGGTTTCGCATGCGGAGGATAAGATTCAGTACTTCATTTGCTCCTCTAGCTCACTGCTTCCTCGATATTGTCCCGCCTAGCGGCGATGGCAATAATCAGGGTGTGCCGGGTTTTCATTTATTCATCAACGGGCCGTCCAATAGATTTCTGCCGACTCCACCCCTATCTTCATATCGATCCCGCCCTCATACTCCCGGCAAATGTTAAAGGCACCGAATTCGGCGCCTTTCAGCCTAGTCATTTAAGCTGTTTTGAGAATTTCACATTCTTGACCTTTACAATATACTGATATTGAGTTTTTAACCGCCTTCGCCTCATACATCGCTTTATCTGCCATCGCAACTGCGTCTTCCACGCTGCCATTCTCTATTTTGGCTACGCCTATACTCACAGTCACAAAATACAGTCCTCCCATCTCGACAGCAACTCTGATTCGTTCGGCAATTATAGTTGCCTCATCCACCGACACTTCCGGGAGAATGATGACAAATTCATCGCCTCCCCATCTAAATACGCTATCATTATCTCGTACGGCATGATGAAAGATCATTGCGAGCGCCTTCAGTACGTCATCTCCAACAGGATGCCCATACTGATCATTTATCGTTTTGAAGTTATCCACATCTATCATTAGTAAAGCCGATATTCCTCCAGAGCACTTGCTTCTTTTATCAACTACGAGTCCTAATTCCGTTCTGCTCCTTAATCCGGTCAGAGAATGTGTGTGTGCCGTTTCGTATAGTCGTTGAATCAGCCGCCCAGCGAAAAAGAAAAAGCAAAGCAAAACAGCTATTCCAATCAAGATGGCCCCGTTACCGCCTCTGGGAATGGTTGTATATAACGTCAGCCCGTAGATTGTTCCTAATCCGACAAAAATTGAAAGCGCGTTCTGGTAAAATAACTGCTGCATACTACCGCCCCTTAGTAACTGTCATCTAATATTTTATCGGAATAACCCGGCCCGATCTTAAGTCATTTTTTGTCGTTTTATGGATTGCTATTGTTGTAGGAAGGAAGGGTCGTACTTCTCCGGGTGGGTTAGCTTGTCCAGCAGCATCCCACAAACTTGTTTGACGCGGTGGCCGGCGACGATCTCACCAGCCAGGACTTTCCGTGCGTATTCTTCTAAGTAACTCACTGCCGGCGCCTAATGCTTCCGAAGGAACGCGAGCAGCTCGTCCTCGTCTTCTTTGTCGTTGCTCCGGAGTGTGGTGATGATCTTGACCAGCGTTCCCACGGTCCGGTTTGAACTGTCCACCGTCTTGTTATAGTCGGTGATGGCCGGGTGGCAGTAGACGTTCTCCCTGCCCTTGACATATTCTTTCGTGACCAGAACGCCGTCATCGGTGATAGATTTTTCCAGGTCATTCAATATCCGGAGCTGGACCTGGTAGCGTTTGAAGGTGGTTATAAAAAAGAAATTCTGTTCAACGCCATGCTTCTCGGCGATGCGCAGAATCTCAGCTGCTTGCTCGTTTAGGTTTAGCTTTTTTTGTGGCTGCATTTAACATCGCCTTCTTTACGTAATTTGGAGTGATTGTGCTGGGTTGTCTCACTGCTTTAGCGTTGCAAGGTTCTTGAATATTGGGACACACTAATTTCATAGATTAGGAGGGATGCTCCCTGGACACTAACTATTTAATCTACCAGAAAACGCTAGAACTTTGGCAATTGACCTATGGTAATTGGTTATCGGACCTCACAACCGTAAAGTATTGGGCCTTGGTCGCAGGCATCATAGTGGCCTATATGATTTGGTACAAGCTTATTGACAAAACGCGACTGGCAGACTTACTCCTGTATGGTTCTCTGCTCGCCGTGATGAGAGTCATTATCGATTCATATGGGGTATCAGCAGGGCTATGGATGTATAAATACCACACTTTGCCGACTAATCCAAGCCTGTTCATGCATGTCTTAACACTTACCCCGTTGACTTACACGCTAGTACAACAATATAGCCCGAACTGGCGGCAATTCTTCATCTGGAACGCAGTTGGAACTGGATTTGTCGAGGTCTTTATTAAGTTGTTAGGCACACTGGGCTATGTACAGCCGATGCACTGGAACTATGTGTACGGTTTCATCGTCATGTATATAGCGGCAACTTTATCTCGAGCCGCATTCCACTTGGTCATCCAAGTGCAAGAAAAGGCTAGAGAGTCCAAACCGAGTCCACTACAAAGCACGCTAATGCAGCCAGCCTTTAAACCGCTCGATGACAAAAATAAAAAGGACGAGTAATTTCTCTTGAGGAAAGCGCGTTCAAAAACTTCTGATCTTCAAAATTCTAAAAAGGGGGATGGCTAGTTATAAAACTACTGTCCTTCTTTTAACATTTAGTCTGCTCGTTTAGATTTAGCTTTTTGGGTTGTTGCAATTACCTTCGCCTTCTTCCCAGTCAGGTCTTCCCATCTTTTAACAATGACATCGCAGTATTTCGGATCGAGTTCCATGGTATAGCAGGAGCGCCCGGCTTCCTCGCACGCGATGAGTGTGGAGCCGGAGCCGCCAAAGAAGTCGATAACGATGTCCTGCGTCTTGCTGGAGTTCTTAATAGCCCGCGCGCAAAGGGCGATCGGCTTCATCGTGGGGTGTTCCCCTTTCCTGAGCGGCTTCTCAATCCGCCAGGTGGTTGTCTCATCATCCAGGCCAGCGAACAGCACTCGTAACTTGGGACCTTGATGCTTGCGCTCGCCAGGCCACTGGCGAAGGATATTATAAAGCCGTCGCCGTCCGGTTGGACCGTGATGCCGGCGACCTCGTCAATTACGGTGGATTGCTTTCGGCCGCCCTTGAAATAGTGCGCGGCGCCGGGTTTCCAGCCATACAAAATTGGCTCATGCTTCCAGTGGTAATCTTGGCGCCCCATGACAAAAGAGTTCTTCACCCAAATCAAACATTGCATGACTAGCCAGCCGGCGTCGATCATCGCCTTGCGAAAGTTGAGTCCCTCGGAGTCAGCGTGACAAACATAAATCGCGGCGCCAGGTTTGGCAGCCTCGAACATGGTGGTATATGAATCCTTTAGAAACTGGAGGAAGCTGGAGTCGGACATTGAATCATTCAGGATAGTCAGCTTGTCGGCCGCCCCACCTTCATACGCCACGTTGTATGGCGGGTCGGTGAATATCATATCGGGCAGGGCGCCGTTCATCAGCCGGTCGGCATCCTCCCGCTTCGTTGCATCGCCGCAGAGCAGCCGGTGCGTTCCCAGAACGTAAACGTCGCCGGGTTTGGTTACAGGGATGGAAACCTTCTCCAGCTCACCACTTAGGTCGAAGTCGTCATCCTTGGCGCCGCCGTCACCGCTTTCTTGCTCTATCAGTTCAATGTCACCCAGGTCGAACCCGGTGAGGCTAACATCGAAGTCCCTATCCCGAAGCGCCTGGAATTCTTCGAGCAGCAGCTCGTCGTCCCAGGTAAAAAACTCCGCGACCTTGTTGTCGGCGATCCGAAAGGCTTTAATCTGTGCCTCGGTAAGATCGTCGGCCACGACACAAGGAACGCTTGTAAGGCTGAGCTTCTGAGCAGCGAGAATCCGAGTGTGCCCAGCGATGACGCTGCCGGTGCTGTCGATGATGATCGGCACCTTAAAACCGAATTCTTTAATGCTTGCGGCCACCTTATCGATGCCTTTTTCGTTATGTCGCGGGTTATTTATGTATGGCGATATCTCAGCTAAGTTTTTGCAAATGATTCTAAGTTCGTTCGAAAGTAGCGCCGCCTTTCCCAAAAGCTGAATTCGTAAATATTGTGGACGAGCCTCTTTTCTCTAACGCTCTTCAGGAGTCACGTCGGATCTTCTTCCACGCTGGTCCTACCTGTGTGGCTGAAAAAAAAGATATGTTGGCTGTTTTGCAAGGTATCTCACAGGAACTGATCACCGTACATATTTTATACAAGTGATACCTGTTGCGTAGCGAGGAGGAGCAACCTTTGGAAGTGTTTAAATTAGTTCCGGAAGAGTCGGTGTTTTTTGACTTGGCTCCGGATGAAACCACCTTACTTTTCTACATACTTGGTGTTGGGGTAGCTCAATCGCTAACCATTGATGAACTCAGGGTCTTAGGGGGCGGCCTTTTTATAACGGGTGAGGTATTTCTTACCATTGCATCACAGCGCGTGTTACTTAATGATGCTTTAGAGGCACAGCAGGAACACGAAACTACCGAGAAATCAAAACAGTCTATCGAGGAACTCCAATCCCAAAATAAGAAATTAGAGAACCAAATTCAATACCTTCAACAACAGGTCGAGCAATTAATTAAGAAGTAAATCACAAAGCCGCACTAAGAGTAGTGCGGCTTTTAGGTGGTGTACATCGCCATCAATAATATTTGGGATTGAGCTTTCCAAAAAGCCATAAGATATTCGAACGCGAATAATTTGAGGGTCACCTCCGGTCTTGCTCAGGAGGGCCGAAAACAGTGACCCCGGGGGCCTGGTTGCAGTTGTGCTAGGATGGCCGAGTCCGACAAGGCGAGACATTCCATCAAACAGCCTAGTGAAAGACGCGGCTAACTCCGCGCGCCCGTGGCACAGACACAGCCTCGTGGACCAACGCCGTCTTGCCACTCAGCACCTTGTCCTCAATGCTGCAGCGCCCGGCCAAAGGTAGCCAATGGACGCAACTGGGACAGTTGACAGTACTGTTGCTGCCCGAAGCCTTGTAGTAATCGCAGCCATTCTTCACGATGCAACACCTCCGAGAAAAAATATACCTTGTCTCACGGTTTGGTATAAAAGTTTACGGATTATTAATTTTGATCTACTTATACTAAAAGAGGTATCATTGTCACATTATAGGAGGTTGAATCTGTGGAAGACAGACTTACTCGTGGTTTCTTTGCGGGCATCGTTGGTGGAGTTGTGTGCAATGCGTGGAGCATGTTTGCGGGCTCAATGGGCTGGACTACCGTTCGTACGGCAGATTTAATCGCACTGCTTGTCTACGCCCACACTCCTCCGTTTGAACTGAATGAAATAACTTTTGCTCTCATTAGTCACATATTGATATGCGGCGTTTTGGGTATGATATTTGCCTATTGGGCTGTTCAGGTGACAAGTCATAACCTTTTGTTTAAGGGATGGATTTTCTCGGGGGTGTTTTTCTTTATCGCTGAAATAGTCCCTACGATGTTCAGAATACCGGGAACAGTTCCTACGCCTTTTAATACTGCACTATGTGACTTTGTTGCAGCAACCATATTTGGTTTGGTATTACCATTTGCTTTTCAGGCGCTTACCGCTAAAGAAAATTTGGTCTCTCCCATAATACCAATGGCCGCCCCTGCAATGAAACCTTTCGATTATGAAGCCGATGACGATGAATTAGACTAAAAGCCGGGCTTTTGGCTACAGACTACAACTTGCGATATATTTGAATTTACGTTCTACCAAGCTCCCTTCTGGCGTGCTTTTTTTGCCTAATTACGAAAAAAATAACCGCCACGGTAAAATGGCGGTTGGATTAACTATTTAGTTCGCCTGATGATCAAGGCGCCTAATACCATAGTACCACAGAAATGTGCCATTATGGTATCTCATATACGAATACCTGCCCACTATAGGTGTGACCAGCTATAGCGGGCAGATATTTTTATTGCAAACCCATTTAAAAGAGTATTTTTGTGATGCCCAATTAATACCCTTAAAGCCTTTACCAATAAACCAGGTTATTTAGATTGGACTGTTGATAAGACGAGAGTCAGGGTTTCTCTTATTCTTTTCTCAGAAAACGGTTTGACTATAAAATCATCTATACCTAAATCAATCAAGTCTCTTACAGTATCGCTTTCACTAAAGGTGCTACACATTACAACCTTTGCAACGGATTGGCTCTTCTTTGCCTCTTTCAGTACTGATATGCCGTCTATTCCTTCCATTACTATGTCAAGCATCAGTACGTCAAATGTATCTGAATTTAGTTTTCTTATCGCTTCAGCACCATTACGCGCTTCCTGTATCTCATTTTTTTCTACGCCCACTGCTATTAATTGTTTAACAAGAATGTCACGCATTATATCCGAGTCATCTAAAACTAATACTTGCATAGTTATTCCCCGCATTCATCGAGTAAAAATAAGTTTTTGAATATCTCTGTTACGTGATAGCGCCGAATACATTTCATCGCTTACTAAATGCTTAACATCCTTGATCACCTTTGTATTATACTTTTCAAAAGCGTTCTTTAAATAGATTATTGTGCTAACACCTGTTCTCATTGTCAAAGATTACTTATAATTCACAATAATTGTCCCGTCAGGGCAGCTCTTAATCTGTCGCTAACGCTACTATCGATAAGAGGTAAATCGTATCTCCCGACCCTCACCGTAAAGCTTCAGATATTGGAGCGGGCCGTCAATGGTCCGTGAAAGTGGGCCGATTGCTACCCTGACCCCTGCATGCATAGTTTTCGCCACGTAAACGCAGCCCGGTTCGAGGGAATACAGGAAGCGACGAACATCTTCTATCCGCAACTGCAGATCCTCCATGGAATCAGGTAGGGTATTAAACTCCTCTTCCATCTTTTCGTAGTACTCCCGTTTAACTGTAGACAGATTCTCAACACCCTGCAACCGCCTATAGGCCAGTGACCGCTTTAGTTCCTCGGCTCGGACCTCGGCCTTTGCCAGCTCATCGCGGAGCATGAAATACTCGTCCTTCAGGAAAGGGTCGACCGCAACCTCAAGGTTGGTCGGGACCTGGGCTTCATTCCCTGCAGTACGGACCCGGATTTCCTGACCGGCTGACAGACGTCCACCGAGAGCCAGTCCTCGCTGTCCCTCAAGAATTATCCTCACCCCGGCAAACACCTTGCTATGTAACACGACATCACTGACAACCGCCTCAATGCCTGCGTACACGGTGGCGTTTTCAATAAACTTGGCTACTAGCCGATTGTTGGCTTTAACGTCGCCTCGATTCATGCCCTGAATGCCGTTGCGAACCGTGATGTTGTTTGCTTCCACCACCCCGCCACATATGTTGCCGCGGACCTCCACATTGCCGCTGGCCTTTACGGAAAAACCTGACTGCACCGACCCATGGATAATAACGCTGCCCTGGAAATCGATATTACCGGTGGAATAATCGACATCACCTTCAATTATAATCGTCGGCAATATACTGACCCGGCCATGCGCGATATGCAGTTGACCCGGTATCGCCGCCACTAACTGGCAGTTATCGACCACAGTCACATTCTTCCCAACTGGCAGTTGTGCTTCCTGGCCCGAATTGGCCAGAATCAGTAGCCCGAGCACATCTTTCCCTGGGGTTCCCGGCGTCGATGAGATCTTTTCTACCAGAAGTTGCCCCGCTTCGATGTTGATAAAGTTGTTTAGGTTCTTATAATCGACACGCCCATCTTCCAGCAAGGTCGGTTTGCCTTGGCTCTCAATATCTATGTGATATTTCAATAACCCATTGTCACCGTCAACTGGCTGGAGCGCGCGGGCGCCGCAGATAGACTTGAGGGTTTGCACCTTCGCGAGTATCTCAAGGGCTTCTGCGTCGATGCCGAAAACTACGCCGGCCGTTTTCAGGCTCTCTAAAAGCAGCTCGATCGTTACTTCTGGGGCAACACCTTCCTGCGCGGAGACTTCTATCATGGCTTCCTTACGATCACGACGTACAAAGACCTGTATATTGGAAGTCCCTGTTGTGACTGTATCGAAACCGGCCATCTTCGGTACCGGCTCAGACTTTCCTGCAATCAAAGGATCCCCTCCACTGTTAGATACTTCCTCATTTTGTGCTTGTTCTCCGGGGGCATCTGTGAATAATTCGTACTGGTCTCTAATAACTGCCTGTTCTGCAGATTCCATACTTTCCTCCCTGAGGCAGAATCATTTCAGCTTTTAACCGAAATTCCACGTGAGAAGTTGTGTTAGTCAAATTTTTTAAGACAGCGCGCGTAGCAAGCTCATAATTTCTTCCATATAATGCCGTGTGCTAAGAAGTTTGGTAACGTCCTATAATGGTCAAAAGTGTTATTAGATGGGCGGCAAACCCGTCATTCGACATATTTATCCATATAATAAGAATACTGTTAAAATCCTTTAAAGATTTCGATAATAATTATATTATTTTTATGGTATTACTGGTTTTGATAGTCCCACAAAAACTTGACGAACTCATCAGCGAGACAATACTCGCTGATGTGGTGCCTTCCCGCGGAGTAGATGAGGGCCTTCCCTTACCACAAAATGTCCGTCTTCCGATAGGTTTCAATAATCTGACGGATGCGGCTCGCATAGCTTACCGCTTCCTCGATATTGTCCCGCCTAGCGGCGAGTTCCGCCTTAAACGCCAGCGTCTTTATCTCCTCCAAGCCATACATGTTAGCCAATACCTTTATCCTATGAACAAAGCCCTCAAACTGAGTCATATCAGCAGTGTATATATCAATCATCTGATTCATGCTATCAATCTCGTCAATGATCTTGGCTTGCTCTGCCTGAGTGACCGTTGCGGCGGTATTTGCCTCGGCGCGAGTTATTATTCGTAACAGATTCACATCAATGCTTGTCACACGTTCCAGCTTGGCCTGAAGTTCACCTATTTGCAACGGCTTGGAAATGTATTCATCCATACCTGCCGCCAGATATTTCTCCCTATCGCCAGCAAGGGCATGAGCGGTAAGAGCAATAATCGGGGTGTGCCGGTCGCTACCGGCTTCTACTTCCCTAATCCGCCTCGTCGCCTCCACTCCGTCCATAACCGGCATCTGGATATCCATCAGAATGGCATCATAGCGCTTCTTGGCAAACAACTCGATCGCCTGCTGTCCGTCAGCTACAGAGTCCACCTGATGTTTGAGCTTGCCCAAATACTTCTGTACAACCATCCGGCTTACGTTATCATCTTCCACCAGCAGAATGGACAGCGTCTTCGGCGCAGGAAGATTTTCGACATGGGGTTTGGCGTCGTCGCCTATCTCGCCGGCACCAATGGCTGGTGCAAATCTTACAACAAAAGCGAACGTGCTTCCATTGCCCTTCTCGCTTTCAACCCACAGACTTCCACCCATCATCTCTACCAGCTGCTTTGAGATTACCAGCCCGAGTCCGGTGCCCCCGTATCTTCGGGTGACTGAGCTGTCCCCTTGGCTGAATGGTTTAAACAGCTTTTCCATTGCCTCCGCACTGATACCAATTCCAGTATCGGTGACGGACACCGTCAGCTCGATCCTGTCGTTGGATGCTCTCGTACTTTTCGCTGCTACTGTAACTTGGCCGCTTTCAGTGAATTTTATCGCGTTGTTGATAAGATTGTTGATGACCTGGCGTAGGCGGTTAGGATCTCCGGCAAGTATGTCCGGAACTCCCGCTGACAACGAATAGCTCAGACCAATCCCCTTAATGATCGCCGCCGGCGAGTGCACCTTGACAACTTCCGCAAGGATATCCTTACAACAGAAGTTTACCTTATCGATGGTCAGTTTGCCTGCTTCCATCTTGGAAAAATCGAGGATATCGTTGATGATGCCGAGAAGAGCTTGGGAACAGGATTTAGCGGTTATCAGATTATCCTTCTGCTCGCAGGTGAGCCCCGTCAACAGGGTCAGGTCTATCATGCCGTTGATGCCGTTGATAGGCGTCCGGATCTCATGGCTCATATTGGCCAGGAACTCACTCTTAGCTCTATATGCTGCCTCGGCTTCTTTTATTGCCCGCTCCTGAGCCTGTTGGGTTAGCCGCCTTTCGGTGATATCGGTAACTAACTTCACAATATACCCCCTCGTCGGGCTGTATATTGTCATTGAAATCCAGTTACCTACCGTCTCTGAGTAATATTCGAATTCCGCCTTCTCTTTGTGACCTAAAGCCACCTCTCCGTACAAGGCCATGCGGTTTGCGTTGCTCTCCAGCCGAGCAGGCAATATTTCCGAGAACCGCTTGCCAATTATATCTTCACGGCTAATGCTAATCATTTTTTCGTAGGTTTCATTGACTTTTAAGTACTCAAAATCGACGCCGGTTCCATGTTCATCGAAGATAATTCGTGCATAGACAAAGCCACTAGGCATGTTCATAAACAGCGATTGATATTCTGCCTGACTGGATTTTATCTGTTCCTCGGCTAGTTTGCGCTCGGTAATGTCGATGCCCATGCCTATATAGCCTTCTGGGTTGCCATTCAGGTCATGGTATAGTCGACTAACACTATGGATCCACCTGTACTCCCCGCTCCAGTGCCGCACACGAACAAGCCCGTCCCTTGGCTCGTATATCCAATGCTGCCCGTCGGGTTGCCGGAGGATTTCTTCAAGATCTTCTGGCGGCATGCACTCTGCCCAACCATAGCCTCTTGCCTGCTCGGCTGTCTGTCCGGTTAACAACTCCCAGTTGCCATTACTGTAGTTATTGCTACCATCCAGATCATCCCGCCAGACGATGAGAGGGAGATTCTCAAAAATCCCCAGGTAAAAATCGCGGGCCTCTGTGGCGGCGATCTCTTTGTTCTTTTGGTCGGTGATATCCACCAAGGCGACTACCAGATGGGTCTTGCCACCAACGGTCAGCGGGGCGAAATTGGCTCGTAGCCAAAGGGTCACTTCCTGGTCGGGCCTGATAAACGTCTTTTGGCTCTCGATGCCACTGATGGAAGTGCCTTCGAAAGCAAGCATGGCTGAGCTCCGCAAATCACAGTTTTTGCAATCCTCGCCGAATCCACAACCACACACATCGTCAAAACTACCCTTACAGCAAAATCCGTCGCCGAAGCTCTTACCGAGCACCTGATGTTTTTTGGTGCCGACGAGCTCAAGGGCAGCGTTGTTAATCTGCACCAACTTGGCGGTCTCGTCAAGAATGAGCATCGCCACCGGCGCTGCGTCAAATATCTTCTTTAGATTGCTTTCATCATCATCGCTTTTTTGTTCGAGGACTTTATAACTTGTGACATCGCGGAAGACGACGACCGCCCCGGAGTCACCGGTCTCGGCTAGGATAGGGGCACAGTTGGCCGAGAGGTACTTTGTAGCCCCGCTCGGGGTTACCAGCACGGTGTGGTCCTCAAGCCCAACCGCATTGCCGGCCATAAGACATTGGGTTACAGGGCTAGCCATGGACTCATTATTTATGGCGTTGAATAGGCCAACCACCTCATCAAAGGACTGCCCCATAGCCGCAGTGGCGGTCCATTCGGTGATAGTGGCGGCGGCTTCATTTAGAAAAATTATCTTCCCTTCACCGTCTGTGGCGATGACTCCGTCACCGATCGAAGCCAGAATATCGAACAAAAACTTACTGTCCTGGTTTATAAAATGCTTTGTGTCCATGTTCATCACCTGCTACGTTTATTTGTGTTAACTTGATCAATATTACTCTCCAAAACCTGGCCGTATAGCACCATATCCAAAAGCAGTTTTGTTGCTGGTAATTGATATTAATTTTTGCAACCTCATAATTCAAGCACATAGGCCACGGCTACCCGATGTCTCTGCTCTGGGATTATCGATACCGCCGCAGAGATCCGTGCTACGACGGGGCCACTCAATACATAAAATGAACCCATGCCATTATAATGTTTACAATTCGATAAGTTTCGACAACAGTCCTTTGCGAGTCTATAAGAATAGAAGCCGCAGCACGACAATCCTGATTTATAATCTTATGCCCTACCAGAAATACCATCCAGCTACTACTGGCAATCGGCTTATCATCTCAGCAGATAAGTGTCACAGACTTGCTAGCTCCCAATCGCCTTTGGGGCGCTAAAAACTAGTCAGTGACGAGGTACTGGATCAAACGTGTTGGCCACCATACATAAGAACCGTTTGGGGTCGGGTGTCGACTAAACAACGATATGCCAAATGGCTTTACTTTTTCCTTGTCCACAATTATAATAAATTGGGAATTTAATTCCTGGATATGCCTATTGGCAATCCATTTGAGGAGGCTATTGATTTGGCTCAAGACAAAAGCTTATCATGCCGCGACTGCGGTGCTGGATTCGTTTTTACAGCTTCTGAGCAAGATTTTTTTGCGCAAAAAGGATTTACGAACGAACCTACTCGCTGTCCCGATTGTAGAGCAGCACGGAAACAAAATGACCGTGGCGGAAGTCGTGGAAGTTTCGGTGGTGGGAACCGCCAACAACGTGAAATGCACCCAGCTACTTGCGCGTCCTGCGGAAAAGAGACCCAAGTTCCATTCCGTCCCAGCGGTGACCGCCCTGTTTACTGCAGCGACTGTTTCAGTAGCCAAAGGGGTTAACAATAATCTCTCAATTTTAAGCTAACCAGCCCTTAGGGTCAAACCCTAGGGGCTTTTATATATGCCTGGTGGTGGCGTTCACTATTCTGCACGTCCGCGCTCTTGAAATCGGCTTAGTAAAGCCATCCGCAAGTAAGACCCAAGCTATAGTGCCTGCTCATAATCTTTAGCTTTAGTATAGAATGTTACTTTTTTCATACCTGACAAGCATACTCCATAGACCTGGAAGATTAGTGAGTAACATACTCTACTAGGGGGATACCCTTTTTTTGTTTTAGGATACTCTTCAATGGCCAGGGCATCTTTTGGCCTGTGCCCAACGCCAAATAACGGTGTATTAGCCGGTTACGCGATATCGCCACCGCCTAATACACCGTGTATCCCTCTTTGGCTAGATGAGAGTGACTTCAACTCGGTCTGGTCGCGAGGGATAACCGAATTATACGTAATGTCAGATCCTTTGGAGTTAGCTCGGCCTGAAGACGGCGCCAAGACCATTCAAGTGATAAGAATCTGACTGTCGGCGAAATCGCCCGTTATTTGAAGTCATTAACTTCTTCTCTGGTTTTGTCTTCACACTTCAATTACTTTCAAATCAGCAGCAACAATGAGTTCAGCCTCAGTGTTCTTCAAAACGTCATCAACGGAAATGCCTGGTGCAATTTCTTTAAGAATAAGCCCTTCGCTCGTACATTCTATAACCGCCATGTCTGTGACGATGAGATCAGCTTCTTTTACCGCCGTTAACGGCAGGCGGCATTTTTTTAGTATCTTGGGGTTACCATTCTTATCTACATGTTCACTGGCAATAATAACTCTTTTCGCTCCAACCACCAAATCCATAGCGCCACCCATTCCCGGTACCATTTTCCCCGGGATGATGTAATTAGCAATATTGCCTTCCTGGTCCACTTCCAGAGTTCCCAAAACTGTAGCATCAACATGCCCTCCCCGGATAATTCCAAAAGAAACGGCACTGTCAAAAAAGCATGCTCCTGGCACCACTGTGGCAAATTGGTTGCCCGCATTTATCAGGTCTTTATCTTCATCACCTGAACGCGGCGCAGAACCAATTCCAATAAAACCGTTTTCCGATTGCAAGATAATCTCCACTCCCTCAGGAAGAAAGTTCGCCACCATCGTTGGCATCCCAATCCCTAAATTAACAATGTCACCATCCTTAAATTCCTTGGCGATTCTCTTGACAATCATCTCTCGGCCTTTATCCTGAGACATTTTGTTTCCCCCTTCTACCCCTGAACTATAGCGTCAACGAATATTCCCGGCAACATCACCTGGTCAGGGTCAATAGTCCCGATATCCTCGATATGTTCAGCCTCGACTATTACATATTTACAGGCCGTAGCAATCAGTGGATTGAAATTTCGTGCCGACTTTCTGAAGACCAGATTACCGGCTTTATCTGCACGATGGGCTTTAACCAACGCTACGTCACCTTTTAGTGGAAGTTCAAGCAAATAGTCTTTGCCATTTATAGTAATCTTTTGTTTTCCCTCTTCTACCAGGGTCCCCACTCCAGCGGGTGTAAGAAAGCCGCCTAATCCCGACCCCCCTGCTCTGATTCTTTCCGCAAGCGTCCCCTGTGGAACAAGCACCGCTTCTATCAGCCCAGCGCTCATTTGCCTACCAAATTCAGGGTTTAAGCCTACGTGTGATGCGTAGTACTTTTTTATAACCCCAGCCGCGAGCAACTTGCCTGAGCCTTTACCAGGTACCCCAGCATCATTACAAACGACTGTTAAGTCTTTAACTCCTTTGGCTAATACGGCGTCAATCAGTTTTTCCGGTGTTCCTACGGCCATAAATCCGCCGATCATCAGTGTAATTCCATCGATTAAATACTCACTGAATTTTTCAATGCTTATAACTTTATTCATATACCCTCCATTTCTTTGACAGTGCAGATGACGCTTGCAGTGACGAGAGAAAGTATGTTCCGCAAAGTGTGTAGACTCCTGTGGGGTGAATTCACCTAAGAATAATTACATCCGAGTATGCGCCTTTCATTCTGCAGTTTCTGAACTGGAGAAATCCGCCGCATACTCGGACGTATTTACTAAGCAATTACTTATTGGGCAATCATATCCGGCAACGATTCAGGCAGGCAAATTGCACTGGGCTCGATTTAGCTAGGCCATGGTTTGGGTCGCAGGTGCCCACGGCCCTGATCATTTTTCCCAGTTGGTAATTTGTTTACATGCTCGCGCCTTTAAAGAAGGCTTCATTGTCATCTATCACATGTTCGGCAATGGAGTCCAGTTTTTCCTGAGTCGGCTTCGGTCCGGTATAGGTTCCGACGATCAGTCCGACTATGGCGAAGAACAATCCGACAACGCAGTATCCAAGATATGTTGAGGCCAAGGCCCCTTTACCGAATATCCAGTCCCAGATAGGCGTATTATAGCTGAAATTCCAGACGTGATATTCAAGAATATAGAATACTATTCCGGAGAAAAGGCCTAATACTCCACCCAACATTACACCTCTGAGGTTGGCCCGTTTCCAGAACATCGCGTACAGCATGATCGCTACGCCGGCGGTAAGCCATGCGGACGACATGAAATACCAGTCGTTTAGCGTCGCTCCCAGTGACGGAATGGTATACAGAAGAGCCAGCGCAATGTTCAGTGCAATAATCACCACCATGGCAAACCTGGCGTATTTAACAATTTTCTCCTGAGACCAGTTATGCTTTTTGTAATACGTTGGCTGGAGCACATCCCAGGACAAGTTCATGGCGGATATGTTGCTGTAGTTGGCGACGGTAGACATGCTGTGGGCCGACAGCAAGAAAATCATCAACGCTTTCACCCAGGGCGACATATAATTGTTGATGTAAACTGAAATGACGTTGTACCCGCCTTTGTCTCCCAGAACACTGGCAGCGGTTAGCGCGCCTTTGACCATCTCAGGCTTGAAGATGATAATTCCGAAAAGCCCCATGAGCGATGCCGGGATGACGATAAGCGACAAGTTATAAATCAACATCCAAGCCAGTCCTTTCGTTGCTTCAGGAGTGGTTTTAGCCGCTTGGGCTTTAAGCCACCAATCCTCCCCAATAGTCCAGCCGGGAAGCAACGCAACTAATATAGCTATGATGAATGATGGACCGATATAACCGTACAGGGTCATTGCCGATTTGGACGAGTCATATGGATATGCCCATGAGTTGATGACATTTTGATGTTGTAAGGCGCCCCAAATCGTCGTCCCGTGAGAACTGCAGATATCCGAAGCGGTGAAGTACATACATATAGCAACAGTAACGAACAGGATGGCGCCCATGAAGAACTGCACAACGTTGGCGTTGATGACAGAACGGAATCCGCCCAGCCACATATAACAGGCTATTGGAAGGGCGTAAATGAATATCATCGCGGCTACCGAAATATGCAGCGCAGGGGCCATGATCAGGGCTGCTGCGAACAGCTCGGCCGCCGACCAAATCGTATAGGAAGCTATGTTTATGACGGCCGAATATACCCGGGCGGGAAGGCCGAAACGCTGTTCCAACATCTGGCACTGGGATATAGCCTTCATTTTTCTGATTAAGCGAACCAGCCAGAAGTTGAACAGCATACCGATCACCCACGGTATAGCTGCAATCCACAATCCGGACATGCCAAGGTCATAAGTCGACCAAGTCATCCAGGTGATCATGCCAATAAGCATCCAGCCTGAAGCAATGGACATTGCCACCATATAGGCCGGCTGTTTTCGTCCGGTAATCCAGAAGTCATGATGTTCATCAGTAGCATTTTGCATTCCTTTTTGTTGCTTGTAAGCCCTGTAGCCAAGATAGCCGACAAAGGCTATATAGATCAGGAAAACTAACCAATACCAGATAGGGCTAACATCGTTAGAATTCACTTGATATCGCTCCTTATCATCCCAGAATTTTATTCTCTCAATAAACAGCATTCGAATAAATTTTACATAAAGGCCATTGGAAATTATTTCCAAGCTAAGAGCTTAACTCAATCAAAATTCAGCGAATTTTTACAAAAACTGTTTTTCATTTGGCTCGGTCCAGCGACAGTATCACTTGGTCTCTCCTTCAATCCTAATTATGCAGATCTTTCCAGTCGTACACGTAACGGAAAAAGTACTAATTAATAATATTACCCTTTCATAAGATTCCTCCTTCTATTATCCCCCTACTATTATCAAGCCCCTGGCCATCCATGTTATACAAACTATAGTTGCAATTAGCATGCCAATAAAAAAGATTAAGCAGCATCAAGGCTTTGATGGCTGCTTAATCAAAAATTGTAGGTTGTTACCAACATTGTTTGTTGGTCTTTGTAATAAATACCTACACATTATTTAAATAACTACCTGATTGGCGATTAATAAATTAGAGCTTTCCAATGGCAATATTGTATTTACGAATTTTGTCATATAAAACACTTCTGTCTATTTTTAGCATATCTGATGCAAGCTTCTTGTTTCCTTTAGCTTCTACAAGCGCCTTCATTATGGCTTCTTTTTCAGCCTTGACTTTAATATCTTCCAAATGAGTGGATACAACACAATCATTCATAGTCTCTTTTTGAGAAATACGCATAAAATTAAAATGTTCCAGTTGCAGGGTTCCAGTAAGAATGGTATTTGCGGCCCTTTCTAAAGCATGTTCTACTTCCCTGACGTTACCAGGCCATTGGTAACTATGAAACAATTCCAGAACTGCCCGATCTACGCCTTTGATATATAAACCCTGCTCTTTATTTATTTTATCTATTAAATAATTAACTATTAATTCCAAATCATCTAATCGTTCTCGAAGGGGTGGGATACTAATTTCTACAACATTAATCCGGTAATATAAATCCTCGCGAAAGGATCCGTTCTTTACCATTTCGAGCAGGTTTTGGTTAGACGCGCATATCAGTCTTACATCTATGGTTTTGCTGCTCAGCCCGCCAACTCTTTCTATCTCTTTTTCCTGGATAACGCGGAGCAATTTAGACTGCATAAAAAGCGGCAACTGATTTATTTCGTCTAAAAATAGCGATCCACTATTCGCCATTTCGAACTTTCCGGGTTTGCCCTCTTTTTTGGCGCCTGTAAAAGCCCCTTCTTCATATCCAAATAATTCAGACTCAAGTAAATTCTCTGGGATAGCGGCACAATTAAGTCTAACCAACGGTTTATGCCTTCGCGGGCTTAAATCATGAATGGAATGAGCAAAGAGTTCCTTCCCTGTTCCAGTCTCTCCTACGATTAATGCAGTTGACTTTGTTTGAGCAACATTTGCAATAAGACGCTTCAATTTCACAATCTCTGGAGTGTTTCCGATTATATTATCTATAGAATACTTGGCGCCCCTTAATTCTCTTAATTCCTTTTTATAATGATGAATTTCTATATTTAGCCTATTTACTTGTTCAAGCAACGTACTGAGTTCATCCATTTTTTTAAAAGTTGTAATAGCAACAACACCGATTACGGTATCATCTTTTTTAATTGGAATCCTGTTACAAACCATAGTTTGCCCATTTTTCAATTGAAATACAGAACCAATTTCTTCCTGACCCGATTCTGCAACAATATGCATCCTCGAAGCTGGAATAATTTCTTGTACATACTTCCCTATGGCCATCTCTGGCTCGATTCCAAGTATCCGGGCATAGTTCTTGTTTATAAATACGATAATGCCATCCCTATCAGTAACGAGAACGGTATCAATTACTTCTAAAATTTGTTTTATAATTTCTTCATAAGTATCAATATTCATTATTTCACCACCTATGTCAATCACGTAATACTCTCAGAAATAACAAATTAAGTATATTCTCGAGGAATTAGGTTTACTATGTGGTAATTAAGAGTAAATTATCAATAATCTACTGCCTCATTGAGTATTGTGGATTGTGGATTGGTTTCTTGTCAATTCCTATCTTAGCACACTCAGAGCTTGTTCTGTTCTTATTCTACCTTTTCATTAAAAATTTATCCAGCCATAGACAAGTGGGGTTATTATCCATAACCCCTCTGTCAGTTTTGTTATTTTTTTACCTTAAAATGAAGTTCTGTCAGTTCCTTTAAGTTTTAATATTACCCGTGCTTCTTCAGCTGTTGCTATTTCCAGCCCTATTCTCTCTGCAATTTCTTTTACCTGTATTACTTGTTCTGCGCTTGATTTTGCTAGTACTTTGGGTTTGATATATAAATTGTCTTCTAAACCGACTCTTACATTGCCGCTCATAGCCAAGGCAGCAGCCACTATGGGAAACTGATGCCTGCCTGCTGCACAGACGGACCAGTGGAAATCTATCAGTTGTTCCCTGGCTGTTTTAACTAGATAGACCAAATTGTCCACCGTAGCCGGTATGCCCCCCAGAACACCCATGACAAACTCGATGTATGGGGGCGTCTTGATAATTCCCTTGCTGATAAAATAGGCAATATTATTGATCATCGCCACATCATAGACTTCAAATTCAGGTCTGGTGCAGGCATCGTTCATTGCCAGGCAGTATTGTTCTAATGATTTGAAGGAGTTGGCGAAAACAAAATCGTAAGTCCATTCCAGGAAGGGAATTTCCCAGTCATATTTGGCGCCGGCCTTCCTTACGGCATCGGCACCTGGCGAAAGCACAAAATTGACTGAGCCGGCATTCAAAGACGCTATCTCCGGTTTAAGCGCCGCAACCGGGGCAATTCTTTGTTCTAGCGTCATGCCTGGTGATCCGCCGGTCGTGATAGCGATTATGACATTGCAGCGTTTTTTAATTGCGGATACAATCTCTTCAATAAGACTACTTTCGGAAGTCGGCTTACCATTTTCCGGTATCCTGGCATGTATATGCACAGCCGCAGCACCCGCCTCATAAGCACCTACTGCATCGTCAATTATTTGCTGGGGCGTTAGAGGCAAGTATTGGGACATAGATGGAGTATTAATACTGCCAGTAACTGCTGCAGTTATCCAAATCTTCTTTGCCACTATCGACTCCTCCTTTTTGCATAATGTGCCATATTAGACATCAATAACCGTATCCTTATTTCTTGCCAGGGTCTGGCAAGTCACCAACAATACCCGCAATTCTCTTGGCGTCTGTAGCATAATCTTCCCATTTCGTCAGAGCACGAATAACCAATTTAGCTCCATCAGGTGATCCACCGCCATGCATACAACCAGGAATACCACCGCCCACTGTCAGCCATTCAACCAATCGAGCCGCACGAGCACGGGTTTCACCATCTGTTCCGGCTGTCACAGCCTCCAACAGTTTCGCCCCGTATATTGGGCTTTGGAAATCCTTATAAGGGGGCATGCAGCCCGTTTCGGCAATTCCACCGCTGATGTCCTGGGCCATCACTTTTGTGGTATAGGGAATTTTTGCGACCTGGGTCTTATTTGTATGCGCTAACAACGGGCTAGGTATGAACGTTCCGGAAGCGGTCTTCTTGCCCTTTAGCATAGCACCAAGTCCCAAGCCGTATGTTATTTCATTGTTTATCGCCATCTCATTCAATGTAGATTGAAATGTCTTCTGGGACAGCCCATTGGCACGGGCCATGTTTATGGCTGCTCCAATCATAATGTCGCCTTGTCCTGCAACACAGGCTCCTATAGCAGCACGGTAGATAGCAGCAAAATCACCGATAATCTTACCGGAATACTTGTTTTCGCCGGCAAGGAAAATACGTTCATTAGGAACAAACACATTTTCAAAAATAATATATGCTTGGGTGATGTTGCCAACCTTGGGCGCATCCCAACCTTCTTCCAAATCACGCTCGTCACTTGGGCGACGAGTTTCGACGATTGTGATCCCTTCAGCATCTCGGGGTATTGCGCAAGCCACACAATAATCGGCATCATCAGCTCCAAAACCACTGGTTGGAATAATAATAATTTCATTACAAGCTGCCACACCGCATATTTGTATCTTAAACCCATTTATGACAATGCCATCCTGGCGTCTTTCCACAATACGCAGATAATGGTTCGGGTTGGGCTGTTGAGAAGGTGACAAAGATCGGTTTCCTTTGGCATCCGTTATGGCTCCTGAAAGGGCAAAAGCATTATCCTCAACATACTTCATATAGTTTTTTAGTCTCTCATGGTATTTAGTGCTGTTTTCCTGATCACACTGAAACGTCGCATCCCAGAGAGCTGTCAATAACGTCCAGCCAGCACAAGTAGCCCCAGTACACGTACCAGACCATCTATACTGATCCCGCTTCATATCTGCATTATTTACAATGTCTTCAGCACATGTCATTAAAGTATTCCACCGGTGAGCCTTTTTACCACTTAAGAAGGATGTTGCTGTATAAATAGAAGATTTCTTATCGTCAAAAGCCATGTCAAACGAATGGGCAACCGAATCAATATGAAGCTTTGTAGCAGGATGGGTTGTCACATCTTCAATCAATTCACCATATTTATAAATATTGGGTCTCATTTTCCTTATGCTTTCTCTATATTGTTCACCATTTTTTAACATTGTCGAACCCCCTACTTAAAATGTTTTTCCTAATAATTTATACAGGCCAACTCTGATATTTGCTGTATATATTGTCTAGGCGTGATCTGCTTAATTGTCCTTTTCCGATTGGGCAGTTCAATTCACATATTCTGCAATATTTCACGACGCGGACCGGCTGTTCAATTCCCGCCACACCTTCCACGTCTTCCAATACCGCGATGTCTTCATTGGCTTTCATTTGAATACTGCAGATCGTCCGGTCATAATCACCGATTCTTCCTGGCAATTCTTTTCTGCCATGCTGTTCAGGTGTATAGACTTGCGTTCGGAAAGCGTTCTGCGGGCAAGCCTTGTTACACATAGCGTCGCAATATGCGCAGGGATCAAAAGAATTGGGGCCGGAGGAAGGAAGATCTAACGGCAGCGTCAGGCCCCTTAATCTGATACGTGACCCATATTCAGGAGTAAGCAGCAGGTTGTTCTTGCCGATACATCCCATGCCTGCATAGACAGCCGCATCCTTCAGATAAATGCCGCCTCTTTCCACATGATAGGGAAGGTGGAATCCGCTGACGCCATAATCCTTCTCCAGCCATTCCAAAAGGCCTTTGACGACGGCGATGAGTTTCCTGTTGCCGATAGGGTCTTTGCTCCCATACCAGTAATCCATTTCCAGCTTATCTTCAGGATGTTCGACCGCGACGACAATGACGGATCTTGCGTCTTCAGGCCATTTCACTTCACCGTGTTTCAGCCCGTCTAGTCTTTCCTTGTTGGCGCCAACGCTGGCATAATCTGGCATCACTGGAGCTACGGTATATGACGGCGCGCTTTTCAGATCTTCCACCTTGGCAATACCGGCGAGGCAGGCTCCCAATTCCTTTGCCTTGGTTAGGATAGCCGAATAGAGCTTCAATGAATCAATCTTATCCATATACATTCCTTCTTTTATATTTTCTGCTCGGCCCAATATTTATCGTCACAGATCCAACAGCTGGTTAGGCGGATGAATTAATCTACAACCTTGGCTGCTTTAGCCTTTTTGATTGCTTCCGTCAGCTTCGGCACAATGACTTTTAAATCACCGACAATGGCCAAATCCGCCACATCCATAATCGGTGCTGATTCGTCTTTGTTGATGGCCAGGATAAAATCCGAGTTTTCCATCCCTGCCAAATGCTGAATGGCCCCAGAAATCCCGCAGGCAATATAAAGAGCCGGACGCACCGTTTTACCTGTTTGTCCTACCTGGCGGTGTTTTTCTATCCAGCCGGAATCTACGCCTACACGTGAAGAAGATATTTCTCCTCCCAAGACGTCCGCCACTGCCCGCAGGGATTCATAACCCGCTGGACCGCCCATAGCACGGCCACCACTGACCAAGATTTTTGCTTCAGTAATATCAACCCGCTTCTTATCCTCTTTGGCCACTTCAAGAATTTCAACATTCATATCTTCAGGAACAAAATCCACTTTATATTGGACTACTTCACCACTCAGGGTGTCATCCTTCGGCAGCATCTTCATCACACCGGGGCGAACCGTAGCCATTTGGGGCCGATAGTCGCGGCAAACAATGGTGGCCATGATATTACCGCCAAAGGCTGGTCTGGTCATCATTAACAATTTGGTCTCCGGATCAATGGCCAAACCCGTGCAATCCGCCGTCAATCCTGTGTGGATGGCACTAGCAACCCGGGGAGCCAAATCCCGGCCGATGGAAGAAGCACCGAACAAAACAATCTCCGGTTCAAATTCTAATATTATCTTGGTTAAAGCTTTGGTATAGGGTTCCGTCACATATTCTTTTAATATCGGATCTTCAACAATGATGACCTTGTCTGCCCCATAATGGAAAAGCAAATCCGATTTGGATGCTACTTTATTTCCAACAATGATGGCCACTACTTTTTGATTCAGTTCCTTGGCCAATCTCGTTGCCTCACCGATAAGTTCCAATCCGACCTTTTGTACATTGCCGTCTCTTTGCTCGATTACAATATAGATATCTTTACTCACAAACGATAACCTCCTTTACATTAACACTAAATAAGATTAATTTCAGTCAATTTGGCTACGATGGCAGCCACTGCTTCATCCGCAGACAAATTTGTTAACTTTATGCCATTACCTTTGGCTTCTTTAGTAAAGGACCTCCACACATTGGTGGGCGAGCCTTTCAGTCCGATGTAGTCCGGATTAAATCCATCTTTTAAATCCTCGAAGTTGAGTGCTTTTATATCAGCCTCATAGGCTCCCACAATACCCCGCACAGTCATATAGCGCGGTTTAGCCAGTTCGGCCAAGGCCGTAATCAGGCAGGGAAGTTTAACTTTGAGTGTGTGATATCGATCCTCATATTGCCGCTTGACAATCATATATTCGCCTTCGTTGCGGATTTCCTCGGCATAGCTGATTTGAGGTATCTTTAACTTTTCTGCGATTTGCGGCCCCACTTGGGCAGTGTCGCCGTCAATTGCTTGCCTGCCGGTAATTATCAAATCAAACCCGATCTTCTTTAAAGCCGCGGCGATAATGGTGGCGGTAGCGTATGTATCGGACCCGCCAAATGCACGATCGCTTAGCAGAACCGCCTCATCGCAGCCCATAGCTAAAGCCTCCCTCAGGGCTACATCTGCCTGTGGCGGTCCCATACTAACCACTGTCACTGTGCCGCCCACTTGAGCTTTTAGCCTCAATGCCGCTTCCAATCCCGCCTTATCATCGGGATTGATGATGCTGGGCACGCCTTCCCGAATAAGCGTATTGGTTTTCGGATCCAATTTCACTTCTGTAGTATCCGGTACTTGCTTTATACATACAACAATCTTCATCATTGCGTTCCTTCCTTTTTCAATATTGGCTTTATTTAATCTTCATGTTGCCGGCAATGACCATTTTCATGACTTCAGAAGTACCTTCATATATCTCAGTAATCTTGGCGTCACGCATCATACGTTCTACCGAATACTCTCTAGAGTATCCGTAGCCTCCCATAAGCTGTACGCAAATCCTAGTCACCTCATTGGCGACATCCGAAGCAAAAAGCTTGCACATGGCCGCTTCGGAAGAATATGATTCATGATTGTCTTTTGCGTTAGCCGCCCTCCATACTAACAGTCTGGCTGCATCTATTTTCGTTTGCATCTCTGCAATTTTAAATTGTGTGTTTTGGAAAGCAGAGATGGGGCGACCAAATTGTTTTCTTTCTTTTACGTACTTTATGGCCTCGTTCAAGGCACCCTGAGCGATACCCACAGATTGAGCACCAATGCCGATGCGCCCGCCGTCTAAGGCTTGCATGGCGATTTTGAATCCATCGCCTTCTTTTCCAATACGGTTAAAGACTGGGATTCTCACATTCTCATAAGCTACCTCACAGTTTGAGGCTGCCCTTATGCCCATCCGTGGTATGTTTGAGCTCACGGTCAATCCCGGAATACCCTTAGGCACAATGAAGGCAGACATACCTTTCATTCCCTTACTCTTATCGGTGAGGGCAAAAACTAAGAAGCTATCGGCAAATCCGGAATTGGTAGTAAACACCTTGGTGCCGTTAATGACGTATTCGTCACCATCCAATATGGCGAACGTACGCACACCTGCGGCGTCGCTCCCAGCCCCCGGCTCAGTGAGTCCAAAGCAGCCAACCTTACTTCCGTCGATCAGTGGACGCAGGAACGCTTCTTTTTGTTCTTCGGCGCCATGTTCAAAAATGCTGTAACAACACAGGGATGTATGAACGGAAATGGTGATACCTGTGCTGGCATCAACCTTGGATACTTCCTCCATGCACAGAGCATACGACAGAACATCCCCACCACCGCCGCCGTACTCCCTTGGAAAGGGAACCCCGAGAAAACCGCAGGTTTGCAGCTTTTCTAACAATTCCATCGAATATTGCTCAGCTTCATCCATATCATGAGCAAGCGGTTTGATCTCATTCTCCGCAAATTTACGGAATAATTCTTGCTGCAACAACTGCATTTTTGATAGTTTGAAATTCATCTTAAACCTCCTCAATCAATCTGCACTATTAAAGTGCAAGTTTTGTGCCAATGAACAAATGGCCTAATTCTGTGGACTTTCCAGATCTATACCCCACCTTTAAGTGTGGTAAAATCCTACACTTCGTTGTAATTCCCCACATAACTTCGCTCAACATTTCACAGCCATCTTGGCTTGCATTTCTCGATCGTACCCCTTTAATGTATCAGCCGCTCGCTAATTTAACTGCCACCAGGAAGCAACCCTCAGCTAATCCACTCCATATCAAATTGCGATTTCTCCCTTTTTTACGTTAAGTAAATGCTCAAATGCATCCAGGTTACTCAAAGTATTAACTAATCCATTGTGCTCAGCTTTTTTGACTAATTTAATAACTAGGTCATTAAACGGTGTATCTATTGAAAATAAATCCCCACGATCGGCAACTTCCCCGTTAATTGAATCAATCTCTGTCTTTTTACCCAAACGCATATCAAACAGCATGCTTGCTATAACTTTTACATGTGGTGTATACCACTTGTAATAAAGAGGTTTAACTCTATCAAAATCTTCAACACCATTTATCAATTCAAATTCTTTAAATTCCACGCCCTGAATCTCCAGAAGTTTAATGGATTGAGCATGAGCAACTTTGATAAGCTCATCTTTAATGAAAGCAGCACACATCAACGCTCTGTCATTATGTAAAACATCTCCATAATTGCAGCCTAACGCGGCCGACATTCCACTAAAAGCAGCGTTTATTGCCAACTTTGTCCACCTGATTGCTTTTAAATTGTCTGTGAGCGTACAAGTCCCGGCACAATCTAATACCGTTTTTACCGCTTGCAGCCTTGTGGAGATGCTGGAGTCCAATTCACCAATTTCATACGTCAACTTGTCAGGATCTGATGTCAACTCCGTCACACCCGGCCCTTTTAAACTGGCACCCCAACTTACTACTCCTCCAATAACGCGGTCTTTCCCCACATACTTGGAAACAGCCTCTTCCGGCACGCCATTTTGCAATGTACAAACTACACTATTATCACGTAAGTGACCTGCAATCGCCGGTAAATACATTGAATTATTCGTGCTTTTTGCCATGTAAACGACTATATCCAATAGCCCGGTAATATTATCAAGAGAACAAGCCTTTACAGGGATATTCATTTCCATTGTTCCGATTATTGTGGCACCTGTTTGATTTAATGCATCAACGTGTTCAGCATAACCATCAACCAGTACCGTATCAATTCCGGCTTTTGTTAGCATTGCTCCAACAAAAGTTCCTAATGACCCAGCACCAAGTACCGCTACTTTCATTAAACACATCTCCCTAATCCTGAAAATCTGAACAGTAATTATGCCTTATATTTGAAGTAGAGTCAAGGTCCCTTCCTTCGTTTTGCCGACAATATACGAAGTTTTTGTTGAAGAGAAGGAGAGTTGTGTTTACACTTCTCCCGCTATTAGAAATATATAAAGTAGCTCCCCTTCGACAAAATCATTTAAAACAACTTGCTTGCAATAGCTGTTTCGGGTGTTGGGTTTATGACCAACGGCAAGGATATAAAAAGAATGACAACCAATGAAAAAATCAGCACTGACCATTTGATGTTTAAACCATCTCCATAATATACCATTGTAGTTTTACATTTCCTCACTAAATAGAGACTTGCATGGTGTTGTTTACTCTAATCTCCTTTCCTGAAATGTACGATACTATTGGATTATTTATATCATTAGTGCAATTAGCATGCCAAAAAAGAAGATTAAGCAGCATCACGGTTTCGATGTTATTTAATCTGATAATTGTAGGTTGTTACCAACATTATTTACTGGCTTTTGTAATAAATACCTACACATTATTTAAATAGCTACGCTGGCTACGATTAACAATCTAGATCTTCTCCTTAAAATCAATAGAAATTATGTTGAGATAGATGATAGACTCCGAAGGAACTGGCTGAACATGATCGAATATGGGGTTTTAAAAATTCATCCCTTTGTTTGCACATTAATTTGCCTCGGCATCCACCAGAATTATGTGATTTATAATCCTTTAAGTTTTTCCGATTTTCCCATGCATAATCTAATTTCTGAGCTCCATCATGAAGTTTCATAATAAGCTCGGCGATTT
>Ga0364910_1049_pt2 | contig 49740 bp, 48 predicted proteins | sample SorcelJu500001C4_3_FD_206970 | JGI IMG/M metagenome (GOLD analysis project Ga0364910, IMG submission 206970) | Enriched cells from Trout Bog Lake Hypolimnion, Wisconsin, USA - BchlTB.June25.5000.01.C4 | ecosystem: Environmental > Aquatic > Freshwater > Lake > Hypolimnion/Profundal zone | place...
CCGTCCGCCATCACCAGATCGGTCTCAGCGGTGCGGGTATGAATCGTGTAATTAGCGTCAGTGGTCTGCGCCTTTTGCGGTGTTGAAACCTCGGCCAGCAGGTGGGCCCGCATCTTGCCGTCAGGACCGATAACCGGCGTGTATATCAGCCTGATGCCGGTATCCAAATAGGTTATTGAGGTCGCCGTAGTGCCGTTTGTCGTTGTTTGCGTCTCCACTGGTATTTTGTCGCCAATCACAATACTGGCCTGCTTGCCGGAGATTGTGCTGATTTTGGGTCTGGCGAGCACTTTGGCGTCACCTTTTTGTATCAGGGCGTTGAGCTGAGCTTTAAACCGGAACTGATAAGGGTTGCCATCCGGCGCCCGGCCGAAGCTTATCGCCCCATAATTAGAATAATCGCGGTCCTCGCCGCTGCCGGACTGCACCGGCGCTGGCGCGAAGCTCCAGTTAAATCCCAAGTCTTTACTGGCATTTTTATTGATTTCCAGCACCTCGGCCTCAACCGACACTTGCCGGCAAGGAACATCAAGCACCGCTACGGCATTCCTGATCTGTTCGGTTTCCCCTGGAGAACCAAAAAATATCATCGAGTTGGAGGGCGCGTCCACCTTAAGACGCTCTGGTGGAACCACACCTGCCAACGATTTTTGAACATCGTCGGCCAGCGCGTATTTCAGTTGAAAGATGCTGCTTGTGCCAAAGCCGGTCAGCAGCGTCTTGGCGTCAGCCACCACAATGCTGCCGCCAGGCATTTTCTGATAGGCCAGACCCTTGGTCTTGACCACCAGATCAAGCACCTGATCGACCGGCATGTTGGTGACATTGAGGGATATGTTCCCTTTCACCGTATCATCCAGCACCATATTAACACCGGCCGAGGACGCGATCATCGTCAGTACGTCACGGACATCCGCGTTCTGCACATTAATAGTTACTACCTGGTTCGCCGCGGCCAGCGCCGTTCCCAAACCGCCGGCAACCAATAATCCGCAAAGTATAAAAACTATCAATAATTTCCGCACTATCATCCTTACCTCCCCATCCGGAGCGTCATTGCGCCGCCCGGTCCCGCCACTACAGCATAATTCTTCCCGACTTCAATCAAAGTGTACCCGTCTATCCCTTGCCCCACTTTGAGCGACCGGCTGTCGTCACCAATGGCCACTATGGCCGCTCCGCCAGAGGAACTCACCATTGTTCCCTTGAGCTGTGGCATCGTCACAGCGCCTGCAGCACCTCCTGACCCGAATGCTCCTGCCGTCGGCGGACGGGCACTAGCGGTTTCAGTTACCGTACCCGCCTCAGGGTGACGATAGGCCGCCGGTACCAGGAACGGGTCGCGAGAGGAGGTCGCCGCGCCAGTTGGCGGTGCTACCGGTGCCATCTGACCATTTTTCGCCTGAGAAGACCCCGTGCCGTTCACGCCAGCGCCGACCGGAGTCCCTACAGAAACCATTGTTGGCGGCGGTGTGGTCGTGCCCATGAAATAATAAGTCGCAAATAACACCACCAAAATCCCCAGCAGCACCCCACTGCGCTTGGTAAACCCCAATTTCTCAAAATCAATCGCCATGCGCTTTCCTCCTTGGCTTGTCTACCGTTTAGCATTTATAACAGCCTTCAGGCCAATTACCACAGCTTGCCGCCCTATACTCCGGGCCACTCCGGACCGGCGCATTATGGCCGCCCGTCATCGCGACCATGTGCCATAATTACTGGAGGAGGTATAACTTGTCCACGATAACTGTCCATAATTTTCCACTGTGTAAAACTCCGCCGCTGCATTCCATATCCGCAGCCCGGACCCTAGCGGGGTCGTTGAAGGACTCGATTCCCAGTTTTGGCCCATAATATTTTTCTTACCGGAGGCATAAGAGTCATTGAAAGCCAGCACCAAAACGTCGTTGACCCTAATAAGCTGTACCCGGTTATTGTTATTGTCTACCCATAGTTCAATGGTAATTTTGTTCTTATTGCCTTGTACCATCGAGAAAGGTAAGCTATAAGAATCAGTCAGTGACTGGTCCGGCCCGCCCGAAGTCCCGTTCACACTGTCCAATCGGTACTTCAGGTCAGCCATGGATATCTTGGCCAGGGAAATGCCGGAGTTCATCACGTTCTGGGCTATCTGCGCCGAAGTCGGTGCAGCAACAGCAGTCCAGGTTATTATTGGAGTAGTCCCGTTGCTCGCATATTCGGTTACCGAATCCCCCGCAGCCGGATAATCTGAAGATGTATGTGTTTTATAGTACAACGTAGTAGGATTCTTTGTACTTATTCCGGGTTTTAGCGTCTGCGCCACCCAGACCACCCTGTTGTTCAGCGGATCACTAACCCAGACGCCCACAGCAACCTTTGCATCCTTCGGATAAGTAGTTCCTAACTTCCAGGCGTCGCCTTCGGCAAGCTGACCCAGAGTAAAGGGAATCCGCAAATCCGGGGGGCGGACACGATACTTGCCTGTCATCGTACTCCCTAAACTACTGCCAAAAGCGGTAGGTACCGTTGTCACGCTCGGCATAGCCGTACTTTTTGAAGACTTAGTGACAGATGGTGAAATCGAAGGCGATTGAGTCCATTCGTTGTTATCCTGAAAAGCGTAATGATCATAATAATCGTTGCCGCCATTTTCATCCCAGACCTCTGTTTGCTGAGTAATAGTAGCGTTATTTTGGGACCAGACTTTTTTCACCAGGAAAGCGCCGTAAGGCCAGGCATTCATATCATTCACGTTGTTGGTGAACGCCGCTCCCCAAACTCCATCTGCTGTAAACTTGGACATATCAGTGTTGGAAACATTATACGTGGGGTTTAGGCCAGGGTCGAACTGTGCGACATAAGCCGTAGGGTCCCCCGGTGTAGCGGAACCGGTTTTGTCACTGCCGGTATGCCAGGCCAGATAATAAACCCCGTAGCCAGAGCCGCCGCCGCTGCTGGGGACATTAGTCAGCTTGATATAGTAATTCACCCTGAATAATAGCTGCAAGCTGGAACTAATCGCGAAACCTGGTAGTCCCAGGCTGTCGCCAAACAGTACCTGGCTACGGGTATTACTCCAGGAATGTGCATCGCCCTCTAATGTACCATAGCCCGGCGAGAACGCCGGACTTGACGTGTCGTTAATATCGGCCGGCAGTTTCCAGCTCAAAGTAGAATCAGTACAATAAGCATTGTTATTTTCTATGGCATTTTTCAGCATGCTTCCTGCTGTCCCTTTAGTATAGTAGCCAAGAGTTTGTGGTGTACCGGTAATACTTGTGCTCATTTTATCATTGATAGCTACCCTGCTGGCGCCGTTATATTGGGCTTGGGCCCACACCTTATATGTGCTAGGATCTGCCCCTTTACTCACCGTCACGTCAGCATTACCATCAGCAAATTTTATTGTCCTCGTCCCTTTGCCGGCCAGATTATCCAAAAGCGAAGGCTCGTTAGTCCAGCCGTTGGCGGTATTGACCGACTCCCGCCCGGCAACGTACATCAGCCTGACCGCCGCTTCGGCGAAATACTGAGCTTTCAGTCCGTTGTCATAGCTTTGTGCGATAATCACATTACGGCGGGTCATATAAGCGAAGGACGCCGCCGCCACCGTCAAAATAAGCATCGCCATTATTGCCATAATAGTTGTGCTGCCCCGTTGGGTCCGCATTGTCCTCACCTCCTGAAATATCCTGGGCTATTAAAAACGGTCATTTTGTGGTCGGCGCGTTGAGTAGATACACGTTCGTCTGGACAGTCACCGGATTGGGATCCTGGTTGGGATCTGTGCTAAGCTGTCGCAGCTTTATCACTATAGCCACCTCGTCCACAAAAGTCGCGGCAACCCCGTTGACAGTTGTGGATCCGGTCGTGAGTGTAACCGCAAAATCCGTGGGGTTCATATAATAACGGCTGGGGTCGAACAGCGGATTTACCTTTGTGCTTTTATCCGGAAACGTCACCGTACGCGTCAGCACATTGTTTCCGCTGCCAGTGTCCTTGATAATACTGTATAGAACCTCTTCTTTTACCCCGTTGGAATTTTTATAGAAATCAAGCGCGTTGGCGCCGGCGGTGATGGAGAATGGCGTTGCAGAATAACGAACATCCTGTGCCACCATGCCAATCACAAAGCGCGCTTGCTGCTGCCTGTCAGTCCTGTTAATCTCCCGTCCACCTTGTCCCATAAAAGTCATAAGCATCTCCGCCAGACCGCCCATGATCATCACCATTATGGCCATCCCCACAACTGCTTCCACCAGGGTAAATCCCGCCTGTCTGTTCTTCATGCCCACTCCTTTCCGGTGGCCTGCCCGCCTTTAGTTTGCATAATAGTCGTATAGCGTCCAAAGATACACCGAACGCTCAATGCCGTTTTCATGCCACTTTACCGTCACCTTGACGCCGATCAGATGCATATTGATGTTGGTCAACATATCACCTTGGTCGATATGGCTGTCAATATAGGGAGTCAAACCGTCAATGTCCGACTTGTTTATGCCACCTAATACCGGAACAGTTGCTATAGTAAATCCCGGCCTGGGTGGATTCGCGTTAAAAAGATTGTCATTAGGTATGGTGTTGCCGTTGCTGTTCACAAAAGCAGCCCGCCAGGCCGGGTCGGCTTTCAGATCTTCCATGCGCTGTTGAGCCCAGTTGTAAGCCACCGTGTCGTTATCAGCAAAAACATACGCCCTGCTGCTCTGGAAATAAAGCCCGCCGATAGCCAGCACGGCGACAGTCAGAATAATCATCCCCAGCAGCGCATCCATCAGGATAAAGCCCCGGCTGCCGCATCTTATTTTTTGCATCCGGTCATCCCTCCCTAAAACCGATTAGTTAAACAGCGTAGCCGGCAAAGTTTTGGTAATCCACACCCGGCCAGTCCGGCCATCGACGTTCACGTAACGCTTTTCCGATATACCATCATGTTCCAATTTTATCTGATATTGAGCGTTCACCGACGTCAATCCGCCGAGATCCAGGTCGAATGAATAGTATGTCATATCAACCTCAGAAGCGCCTGCGGGCACGAGAATTGTCGCTGTGACATTATAATCGTTGAACTTTACCGGGGCTTTCAGCGGATTAGGCTGCTGGCTGTCCAGCACCTCGTATGCGTTGGCAAATTCACTCGCATCATGCGGTGCATACGTCGGTCCCCATAGCCGCAGCACATAACGGTAACTTGCGCCAGCGGCCGTCCGGGTGACAGCATCATCAGTAGACAGCTGTTGCATCCAGCGAATGTCAGATGCCAGTTCCCAGGCCGCCCGGTCCAGTTCCTGCTCAGACTGCCCTTGCCGAAACTGCATCATTGCCATCACCGCCAGAGTTCCGAAAATGGCGACAACCACCATCAATTCGACAAGCGTAAAACCACTCTGGTTTTTCCTGCGGCTGCCTTCCATCGGATTACCTCCAACGCCAATCTGCCAAATTTACCATATCCCCCGCCTGGGGTTCAAACCTCACCGGATCCATGCCTGGTGTTCTGTCTCTATTACACTAATAATTTTCACCTATATATGTATTGCCGACCATTACTCTCGCGCCGGGCATTTCCCCTGACACAATAATTCCGTTCGTGTCAGAATTACGTTTTGCAGCCAGGCAAAAAGCATTTAATGGTAACATAAGTACACGCTGACAAAAATTGCACTACTCTAAAAATAACACATAAAATCAGCAAAATTAACTATACGAAAGTATACTTTTATTTACGTAAATACTAACATTCTGTCTTATTCTTCTTTTTCCTTCTTGATAATCACTATTCATCGATAAATTATTGCAAATTTTTACACTATTCCCCTCGTCAAACCAAAATAATGTAAAAAAAACCGCCAGATTGCAGAATATTGCAACCTGGCAATCATAAATCCATTAACTGGATTGTTAGACCCATGGCTTTGCGCCCCTATTTTTCAATAGGTTTGCCTGTTTTATTTGTGGATCGCCGTCTAGTCGGCTGAATAAGGCATCAGTTGGCTAGCAATTTAAAAACACAAGGAAAACAGGCATACTTACTATAAGGACAAAGTTCCACAGCATCCGGATTTATTCCTGCAAATTATTGTAATTACAGGGTGTTTTTTTGTTATTTTGTCGAATTGCAGCACAAGAGTCCACGATTGTCGTAATCTTACAATCATTTAAGATCAAAAGTAGCCCAAGACTTCAATGAAGCCTTGGGCTACTTAGCTTGATTAGTTACTACTTCATTCTTTCAATTACACGATGGGCTATATCCCGTCGGTATTGTGCCCCGTCAAAGCTAATCTCGCGGACGGCGGCGTAAGCCTTGTCGATAGCCTTGAGCGTATCGGTGTCTACCGCTGTCACACCCAGTACCCGGCCACCGCTCGTAACCACCGCACTCCCCTCTCGGGAAGTACCGGCGTGAAAAACCATCGCCCCGGACGACTCAGCCTGCTCAAGACCGCTGATGGCAGCGCCTTTTGCGTAGCTGCCAGGATATCCGCCAGCCGCCATGACCACACAGACCGCCGACCCCTCTTGCCAGCGGATATCTTCCGCGGCAAGTTTACCGTCGATACAGGCTTCCATGACGTTGACAAAATCGCTATCCAGCAGCGGCAACACCACCTGGGTCTCGGGATCGCCGAATCTGGCATTAAATTCGACCACTTTCGGACCGTCCGAGGTAATCATCAGTCCGGCGTACAAACAACCGCAGTAAAGGCGGCCTTCCTTACGCATGGCGTCCACCGTCGGCTGAAGAATCTTTCGCATGATCTCTTCCAAAAGATCAGGGGTGACCACCGGCGCCGGAGCATACGCACCCATCCCGCCGGTATTCGGCCCCGCATCACCGTCAAATATCCTTTTATGATCCTGGGCCGAAACCATCGGCGCCACGCTGTAGCCGTCGGTGAAGGTCAACAGCGAGGCTTCCTCGCCTTGCATGAATTCTTCGATAACCACCTGCGCCCCGGCAGCGCCGAAGGCCTGATCGCACATGATCATTTCCACCGCAGCCAGCGCCTCAGCCTCGGTCATGGCCACCACCACGCCTTTTCCCGCAGCCAGACCGTCGGCTTTAACCACCAGCGGCGCGCCTTGGCGTCGAATGTAGGCCTTGGCCTCCTCGGCTCCGGTAAACACAGCAAATGCGGCTGTAGGGATATCGTATTTTAGCATCAGATTTTTGGCAAAACTTTTTGATCCTTCGATCTCAGCCGCAGCCTTACTCGGGCCGAAGATCCGCATACCACTGGCGGTAAAAAGATCGACAATCCCATCAGCCAGTGGAGCTTCCGGGCCCACCACCGTCAAATCGATGCCGGTAACTTGCGCAAACTTCAGCACTGCCTCATTGTCCCGGATATCGATATCGACACACTCGGCAATCTTGCTGATACCGGGATTGCCTGGCGCACAATAAATCTTCGTGACCCTCGGACTCTGTGCCAATTTCCAGACAAGAGCGTGCTCACGCCCGCCGCCGCCGACCACAAGAATTCGCAAAATATCACCCCGTTAACCGGCTGGCGATAAAGGCCCATCTGCTGCGTTGAAAGCGATCGCATCGCCGCTGAAGCGCCGTGCGCCTGCTTTTCAAAGCGATTGCTTGCGTACACCAGTACGCGGCGCCGCACGCTTTTCCGGTGCGCCTTGCATCTGGACCTTTCTCACCAGCCTGAGTTTATCAATAAACTAGGACGCTCTCATCAACCGCTTAATGTTTAAAATGCCGTACCCCGGTAAAAATCATCGCCAGGCCGTGCTCATCAGCCGCCTGAATGGACTCCTCGTCCTTGACCGATCCGCCCGGCTGAATAATGGCGGTGATACCGGCCTTGGCGGCAGCATCAAGCGTGTCCCTGAACGGGAAGAAAGCGTCGGAAGCCATTACCGCTCCTTTTGCTTTGTCCCCCGCCTGGCCTAAGGCTATGGCGGCAGACCCCACCCGGTTCATCTGACCCGCTCCTACGCCGACAGTCTGATCGCCTGCGGCGACCACGATGGCGTTGGATTTGACATGCTTGACGACTTTCCAGGCAAATATCAGCTGGCGAAGTTCGTCGGCTGACGGCGCGCGCTTGGTAACGACCTTGAAGTCGCTTTCGGCGGCGTCAACGATGTCGGCGTCCTGTACCAGGATACCACCTGAAACTTTTTTAATATCAATGGCATTTTCATTTTTGCCGAACTCTGCTGTCAGCAGCCGGACATTCTTCTTCTGGGTCAATATGGCCAGCGCCTCGTCACTGTAGGCCGGAGCTATTACCGCTTCGGCAAACAAGTTGCCGATCTCTCCAGCGGTAGCGGCGTCAACCTCCTGGTTTAAGGCGATGATTCCGCCAAAAGCCGACACCGGATCAGCCGCATAAGCTTTGGCGTAAGCCTCGGACAAAGTCGCGCCAGTTCCTGTGCCGCACGGGTTGGTGTGTTTGATGATAGTCGCCGCCGGCTGGCTGAACTCGTTTACAATCGCGTAGGCAGCCTCGACATCGACGATATTATTAAAGGACAGTTCTTTGCCGTGCAATTGTTTGGCTGTGGCTACACCCGGGCCGGTATAATGTTTTTCCCGGTAAAAAGCCGCTTGTTGGTGCGGGTTTTCGCCATAGCGCAAATCCTGGGCCTTTTCATAAACGGTCTGCATGACCTGTGGAAATTTCCCCTGACCCAGTTGTCCGGCCAAGTAGCGGCCGATGTAAGCGTCATATTCAGCAGTATGGTTGTAAGCTTCCCAGGCCAACTCCATTTTTATTTCCTGGGAAATTTCGCCCTTTTTCGCCAGTTCCTCGATTATTACGGGGTACTTCGACGGGTTTACAATCACTGTGACATAGTTGAAGTTTTTGGCGGCAGCACGAATCATCGCCGGCCCGCCGATGTCAATATTCTCCACCGCTTCAGCCAGTGTCACTCCCGGTTTAGCCACAGTCTGACGGAAGGGATAGAGATTGACCACAACCATGTCTATTCCCTTGATATTATGTTCGTTCATCGCTTTAACATGCTCGGGGTTGTCCCTAATAGCCAGAATTCCGCCGTGGATATAGGGGTTAAGCGTCTTCACCCGTCCGTCCATGATCGCCGGAAAGCCGGTCATATCACTGACGTAAATAACGGGAATTCCCGCTTCCTTTATTGTTTTCATGGTACCACCGGTGGAAATTATCTCCACCCCGTGGCTATGTAATGCCCGGGCCAGTTCCACTACCCCGGTCTTATCTGATACGCTGATAAGCGCCCGCTTGATATTCATCACCAAATCCTCCTATCACTTCTCGATTATGACAACCCGGCGGTCTTCTTTCTTCAGCCGGCCTTCGCAGTACATTCCGATGGCCCGGGGATACAAAACATGCTCAACATGCAAAATCCGCTCAGCCAAAGTATGTTCGCTGTCATCATCATGAACCGGCACCGCTTCCTGCAAGATTATCGGCCCGGAGTCCATTCCCTCGTCGACAAAATGGACGGTACAGCCAGAAATCTTTACGCCGTAAGCTATGGCCTGAGCCTGAGCATCGAGGCCGGGAAAGGATGGCAGCAGCGCCGGATGAATATTCATAATCCGGCCAGTGAACTGGCTGATAAACTGTGGCCCTAAAATCCGCATAAAACCGGCCAGCACCACCAATTCCACATGGTGCAGCCTCAGTTCAGCGGTCAGGGCCATCTCAAAATCATATTGGCTGGCGAATTTTTTCCGCTCGACAACTACAGTGGTTATCCCGAATCCGGCGATGCGTTTGAGTGCCTGGGCATCAGGGTTGTCACTGATCACCACGCCGATTTTGGCTTTTAGTCGGTCAGTCTGAATGGCGTCGAAAATGGCATGCAGATTGCTGCCACGTCCGGAAACCAGTACTCCCAGCACCATCCTATTCACCGAAAACGCCTCCCTTTATCACCACCTGGCCTGTCCCCGAGGTTACCTGACCGATGATATGAACGGTCTCACCCCGTTCTGCCATTTCCAGTTGCAGGGCGTCGGCCTGTCTTGCCGGCACCACCATGATCATGCCAATCCCCATGTTAAAGGTCCGGTACATTTCAGACCACGCCACGCCGCCCCATTTTTGCAACAATCCAAAAATCGCCGGCTGGGTCCAGGCGGTGCTGTCAATGGTCACCGAACATCCTTTGGGCAGAACCCGGGGAATATTATCATAGAAGCCACCGCCGGTAATATGCACCATACCGCGAATTTCATAACGGTCAAACAGCGGCAGGCAAACCCTCGGGTAAAGCCTCGTAGGAATCAGCAGTTCCTCGCCCAAAGAATGGCCAAGTTCTTCTACATAATAATTGGGAGAAAACTTATGCAGGTCAAAACAAATTTTACGTACCAGGGAGTATCCGTTGGAATGAAGTCCTGACGAAGAGATCCCAATCAATACATCCCCGGGAACAATATGTTCTCCGGTAATTAGCCGTGGCTTATCCACGATTCCCACAGCAAAACCGGCGATATCATATTCGCCGTTTTCGTAGAATCCAGCCATTTCGGCTGTCTCGCCGCCGATTAGGGAACACCCTGACTCGCTGCAGGCGGCGGCAACGCCGCTGACAATAGCTGCCACCTTTTCAGGGTCCAGCTTGCCCACCGCCAAGTAATCCAGAAAAAACAGCGGTTCCGCACCCTGCACCAAAATGTCATTGACGCACATCGCCACCGCGTCCTGGCCAATGGTGTCGTGCTTATCCAGCATGAATGCCAGACGCAGTTTTGTACCGACACCATCAGTGCCGCTCACCAGGACAGGCTGCTTATATTTGGCCATATTCAAGGCGAACAGTCCGCCGAATCCGCCGATATCGCCTAACACTTCCTTGCGATAAGTGGCCTGGATATGGGTTTTCATCAATTGAACCGCCCGGTTACCGGCGTCGATGTCGACCCCCGACTGACGATAAGTCAAGCCATCACTCATTATACCGCCGCTCCTTCCTTGCGACCACAGCTATGCTCGAAAACATATTTGCCGTCGCTGGCCGCTTCCCCACCGCAGGGAATTTCAGCCGGATAGTTACTGTTGAAACAGGCATAGCACATCCGGTCATAGCCGACATTAGTCACTGATGAGTAGAGGCCCTCCAGGGAAAGATAATAAAGATCGTCAGCGCCAATGAAATCCCGGATCTCTTGCACCTCTTTAAATGAAGCAATCAAATCTTTGCGCACCGAAGTATCGATGCCATAATAGCAGGGATGACTGATAGGCGGCGAGCTCACGCACATAGATACTGATGTGGCGCCGCAATCCTTCAACATCCGGACGATCTTGCCGCTGGTAGTGCCGCGGACGATGGAATCATCGACCATAATCACCGACTTGCCTTCCACAACCGCTTTATTGGCATTGAGCTTAATGCGCACCCCCGAATCCCGGGCTTTTTGCTCAGGTTGGATGAAGGTCCGGCCAATATACCGGTTTTTCATCAACCCCTCAGCGAAGGGAATGCCGGACTGGTAACTAAATCCTAATGCCGCAACAGTCCCCGAGTCCGGAACCGAGATGACCAGGTCACCGCGGAAGCCGCTTTCCCTGGCAAGCTGGCGACCCATAGCAAATCTGGCCAGATACACGCTCTGATTGTCAATAACACTGTCTGGGCGGGCAAAGTAAATATATTCGAAAATACACATCGACCGTCGTTCAGTTTGCCCAAACCGTTGTGATTTCAGACCCTTATCGTCAATAACAACCATTTCACCAGGCTCGACATCCCGCACCAGTTCAGCGCCCACCGCGTCAAGCGCACAAGATTCGGAAGCAATGACATAGTCGCCGTTCAGCTTGCCGATACACAGCGGACGAAATCCGTAAGAATCACGAATGCCAAACAGCTTGTTCTCAGTCATAATTACCAGACAGTAAGCCCCTTGAATCCGCGACACACTCTCCAATATTTTTTCTTCAATAGTTTTTTTGGTTGAGCGGGCAATTAAATTAACAATCACTTCGCTGTCAACGGAAGTTTGGAACACGCTGCCTTTTTTCTCAAGCCCAGCCCTGATTTCGCCAGCATTGGTAAGGTTGCCGTTATGGGCCAGACTGATATGCCCGCCCGAAAAAGATACCATCAGCGGCTGAGTATTAACTAACAGACTCGACCCTGTGGTGGAATAACGCACATGCCCGATGGCAATATGCGCCTCGGGCATGACCGGTAATTCCTTGCGGAATACTTCGTTCACCAACCCCATACCGCGCTGAATATCCATCGAGCAGCCATCGGTCAGAGCAATCCCGGCGCTCTCCTGCCCCCGATGCTGCAGGGCATATATTCCCCAATAAGTATTTAAGGCAACGTCGACCTGGCGGGAATAAATGCCGAAAATGCCGCATTCCTCATGCAATTTGTCGTTATCCATCTCTTGGTACACGCCTGTATTCCCCTTCCGTTGGTACTGAATTTGCTACATTGCCTCGCCGGTCAGGCGCAGCAGAACTTCCTTGTAAGCTTCCTCAACATTACCGAGGTCACGACGGAAGCGATCTTTATCAAGTTTCTCCCCGGTTTCACTGTCCCAGAAGCGGCAAGTGTCAGGAGAAATTTCGTCACCAAGCAGTATTTCACCTTTATGAACCCCAAACTCCAGTTTAAAATCAATCAGTTCCAATTTTTTACCTATGAGATAGTTGCTGAGAATCTCATTGATCCTGAGTCCATATTCCTGGATGGTTTTCAATTGTTCCGGAGTCGCTAGGTTCATGGCTTTGGCATGATACTAATTAATTAAGGGATCGCCGAGCGCGTCATCTTTATAGTATAGTTCGACCACCGGCGAAGGCAGTTTGCGCCCCTCTTCCCAGCCAATCCTTTTGGCCAGACTGCCGGCGGTGATGTTGCGCATTACCACTTCGATCGGCAAAATAGCGAGGTTTTTCAACCCTCCTCCTACGATTCTTATTTACATCACAATTCTTATTTGCTTTGCATAGCAGCTTCCACTTTGGCTGCCTTCTTTTCAACTTCAGCCGCCATGTCCTGACGGTAAGTCTGAAGCTTTGCCATGAGCTCCGGCTGACCGGTAGCAATGATCTGAGCGGCAAAAATAGCCGCATTCTTCGCGCCGTTAATCGCCATAGTAGCCACCGGAATACCTGAAGGCATCTGCACGATGCTGAGCAAGGCGTCCAGTCCGGCTAAAGAGGTGCTGTTTACAGGCACCCCAATTACCGGCAGCAGTGTAAAACTGGCCACAACCCCCGGTAGATGAGCAGCCGCACCGGCGGCGGCGATGATGACCTTTACGCCACGCTCGCTGGCAGTAGCAGCAAAATTATGAACCTTCTCCGGTGTCCGGTGGGCGGAGGCCACCACAACCTCGCAAGAAATCCCAAACTCAGCCAGAGTCTTTATGGCTGGCTCCATTACCGGCAAATCCGAATCACTTCCCATTATTATCGCAACTTTCAAAAATATCCCCCCAAAATTATGACTAACTTCAAGCCTTCTATGCCAGGAATAAATATCGCGCTACCACAAGGGCCGCGAGAATATATACTATCCAGTGAACTTCCCGGGCGCGTCCACTGACCACTTTGAGCAGCGGATAAAACACCAGTCCGGCGGAAACACCATTGGCGATGCTATAAGTAAACGGCATAATGGCGATAGTCAAAAAAGCCGGCAGACCTTCACTGAAATCGGAAAAATCGATCTTCCGTACAGATTCCATCATCAGTGCTCCAACAATTATCAACGCCGGAGCTGTGGCAGCATCAGGAATAAGACCAGCCAGCGGCGCAAAAAACAACGACAGCAAGAACAAAATCCCGCAAGTTACAGCTGTCAAGCCCGTACGCCCTCCAGCACCAATGCCGGCAGCGCTCTCAATATACGCGGTTATCGTGCTGGTGCCAAGCAGCGCCCCGAAACTGACGCCAGTGGCATCCACCAACATGGCCTTGCCAATGCCAGGGAATTTGCCGCTCTTATCCATCAGTCCTGCCCGGGTAGCCGTCCCGACCAGCGTCCCCATGGTATCGAACAATTCCACAAAAGTAAAAGTAAAGATAATCGTAAGCAGGCCCATATTCAGCGCACCCATAATATCCAGCTTTAAAAATGAGTTGTGGCTAAAATCAGGCATGGCCACCGGACTAAATCCGGGCGGCACGGTCACAACCCCTGTGAAAATGCCAACAACTGTTGTAACAACGATACCAATGAGAATTGAACCTTTTATATTTCTGGCCATCATTACGCCAATGAAAATCAGTCCGAATACTGCCAGTAAAACCTCTTTATCAGCCAATTTCCCCATCTCAATAATTGTCTCGAAGGACAGCGGGGTCCCATTGCCATTGGCAGCGACGATTTTAGCCAAAGTTGGCGGAATGAGCGACAACCTGATAGTCATGATTCCGGAAAGTTTCAGGCCGATAATCGTGATAAACAAACCGATACCGACGGTAATAGCATTTTTCAGTGATAACGGCATGCCCTCTACCAACAATTGGCGAACCTGAGTGACAGTTAACAAAATGAAAATAAGGCCAGAAATAAATACCGCTCCCAAAGCAACCTGCCAGGATACTCCCATCCCCAGAATTACCGTAAAAGCGTAAAAAGCGTTCAGCCCCATGCCTGGAGCCAGCGCGATGGGATAATTAACAAAAAGTCCCATTGCAATAGTGACTACGCCTGCGCCAATGGCGGTTGCCAACAGTACAGCACCTTTGTCCATGCCTGCCGCGCCGAGAATACTGGGATTTACGAACAGAATGTAAGCCATGGTCATGAAAGTAGTTATACCGGCTACTATCTCAGTCTTGACATCTGTTTTTCGAGCCGTTAATGCAAAAAACTTGTCCAGCATCTTCATTCACCTCTTCAATATATTAGTCCAAAACCTTCCCAGTATACTCTCCCACCACATAGATTAATTATCCTGGAAAACACAAACCCGGACAAGGAATTTCTTCTCTTCATGAGCGAAACTTCCCCGCCCGGGCTTTTATCCCATCGGTGTAGTGTTACTGAGAAACACCTGTACCACTTGGTCCTAGCCATGTCCGGAGATACATTTAAACTCCGGCCATGTGGAACCCTAGGTACACTTTCACCCGTAGTCAGGTAATTTACGGTTACCCGGTAGAGACATTTGAGCCATATCCTCAAAATTATACGAGCAGTATGTCATTTTACAAATTTATTGTACCAATATTGGCCAACAACTGTCAATGATAACAAATGAACTTTTTGTTGTTCAATCGCTTAATTGTTCGGATTTTCGGAGGTTTATTGGCGAAATATTTCGATAATTCAACCTTAACCTGATAGCAAAGTTGCTTTTGCAATAAAAAAACGAACATTAATACCTATAAGCTCTCGTTAATGTTCGGAAAAATAAAACTTCATAATAAAGTTCTGGCTGAAAACACTATTATTTCTCTACTATATCCTTGTTCAATTGTTGCAAATAGGCCGCCATACCAAGCGAATGGCGGTTGCCGTCAAATAAATAAAGATCAACATACGCCTGGATAATCATTTTCAAGGACTCGCTGTCCTCCCTTAGCCAAAGTCGGTCATTTTTTCGGGCATGTTCAAAGCCTGACCGGCAGTCAGGGTCGTCCAGCATCTCCTGATAACGTTTCTCCTGATAAAGCATAAGCACAGACATCAATATCACCCGCTTTCATGTTGCGACACCCAAAAGCGCCGCTACTTTCCGCCAAATATAACCACTATATCGCGATCTACTATTTGTTCCACAATATGCCGTTAATTACATTTATTGTATATATAATTTTATAATAAAATTATATTTGCGCTTTGTCAAGTTTTACATTACACTTTGTCACGTGATATTTTTCATTTCTTTGCGTATAGTAAATTCAGAGGTGAGTAGCTTGCCAACATTAGGAAACATTATCCGAAGGCTCCGCGATGATATTGGCTGGACCCAGGCTAAACTTGGCGAAAAACTGGGAGTCGCCGAATCAACCATATCTTTGTACGAATCTGATAAACGCGAGCCCGATGTGGCCACCATCAAACGTCTGGCCGATATATTTTATGTTTCCACCGACTATCTGTTAGGACAGTCGGAGAACAAACCGCTTTTTGTCCGGGAAAACTTGCCCCCGGAAGCGCTGGACCGGATCGAGGAATTCACGGAGTTTATGCGAATCAAGTATTGCAACAAAAAATAACCCTTTGGCGGTGATATGAACATGAACAAAGTGCTAGGCATTGTGGGAAGTCCGCGCAAACTGGGCAATACCCATCTGATGGTGAAAAACGTCCTGGCCGGTGCGCAAACAAGTGGCGCCGAGACCGAAATTATTTTGCTCGGAGAACTTACCATTCATGAATGCAACGGCTGCCATGCCTGTTGGAAAACAGGCCGCTGCGTCAAAAATGATGATATGAATGAACTCTATGACAAGATCAATTGTAGCGATGCCATCGTTTTTGGAACTCCAGTGTATTGGTATGGCCCCACAGCCCTGATGAAGGCCTTTCTTGACCGGTTCGTTTATTTCAACGGCCCGGAAAACCGCGGAAAAATAAAAGGTAAAAGCGCCGCACTGGTAATTCCTTTTGAAGAAGATGATCCCCAAGCTGCAGACCTGATTATTGCTTTATTCAAACGTAGTTTAACTTATCTTGAAATGAATCTCACCGGAACGGTTATTGCTCCCGGACTACAAAGAAAAGGCCAGGTTGTAGACAATGCCGCGATAACGGCAGCTACCTTGGAACTGGGCCAAAAGTTGGCTACAGGCGTCAGTTAAACAAGACCCTGGCTCAAAAAGCCAGGGTCTTGTTTTAGAATAAAGTCTTCTTGATATTTTAATTCAACATGCCAATCGTTATTCCCACTCGATCGTGCTCGGCGGTTTAGAAGTAATATCATATACTACCCGATTGACTCCATTGACTTCGTTCACGATTCTCCGGGATATGCTGTCAAGTACTTCATACGGAAGCCGGACCCAATCGGCAGTCATGCCGTCTTCACTGGAGACTATCCTAAGGCCCACTGTGTAAGCGTAAGTCCGTTCGTCCCCCATGACTCCAACACTCTTCATCGCTGGCAATATGGCAAAAGACTGCCATACTTTGTTGTACAAGCCGGCGATTTTGATTTCCTGATAGACGACGGAATCGGCTTCACGCAATATTTCCAGCCTTTCTTCCGTTACTTCACCAATAATGCGGATAGCCAGCCCCGGTCCCGGGAAAGGCTGCCGACTGACAATATCCTCCGGCAGATTGAGTTCACGACCCAATGCCCGCACTTCATCCTTAAATAATTCCCGCAGTGGTTCCACCAGTTTGAACTTCATATCCTCTGGCAGTCCGCCGACATTGTGATGGCTCTTAATCACCGCCGCTGTCGCTGTGCCGCTTTCGACCACATCGGGATACAGAGTGCCTTGCACCAAAAATTCGACGTCTCCCAATTTTGCGGCCTCGGCCTCAAATACCCGGATAAATTCCTCACCGATAATCTTGCGTTTTTGCTCCGGCTCGGTCACGCCGCGCATCCGGCTCATAAATCGTTCAGTAGCATCGACGTATATCAGATTGATATGAAATCCATCGCGAAAAGTTTTGACCACTTGCTCCGGCTCACCTTTGCGCAAAAAACCGTGGTTGACAAATACACAGGTAAGCTGCTCACCGATGGCTTTGTGCACCAAAACTGCAGCCACCGATGAATCGACGCCGCCACTCAGGGCGCACAACACCTGTTTATTGCCCACCTTGGACCGGATGGCCGTCACCGCTTGCTCAGCATAAGAGCCCATGTCCCAGTCGCCTGTGCAACCGCAAATATTGAACAAAAAGTTACGCAGAATCTTCATTCCTTCTGGGGTATGCACCACTTCCGGATGAAACTGCACGCCATAGATTTGTTTATTGGGGTCAGACATCGCCGCCACTGGCGAACTGTTAGTATGGGCAGTAATATCAAAGCCGGGAGGCGGGGCGGTTATATAATCGCCATGACTCATCCATACCGGCGTTTCGCCGGTAAGTTCAGCAAAAATATCCCGCGACTGGTCAATATACAGGCGGGTGTTGCCGTACTCCCGTGAATCGGCGTGGGATACCTTGCCGCCAAGTAAAAATGAAGTCAACTGCATGCCGTAACAAATACCGAGAATGGGAATTCCCATCGTAAATACGGCGGGATCGCAATGCGGCGCATTATCCGAGTAAACACTGGACGGTCCGCCGGAAAACACGATTGCTTTAGGTGCTAACTCTTTAATCTTGTCAATCGGTGTGGAGAAAGGCATGATCTCGCAATATACCCGGCACTCGCGTATACGCCGCGCAATCAATTGACTATATTGGCCGCCGAAATCCATCACTAACAACATTTCGTTCTTATTTTTCGCCATAGTAGTAACAGGCCTCCTTGTCATAACAACCTTTATATTTACTAACACCTTGGTGTTTGCGGTGAAAAACCGCTTGTCCAGCAAAATTGCTTTAGGAACAATCCGGCCAGTCAGCTTATATTTCAAGACGACCGGAAGCAGCTTGGCAATTTTGTCTATTTCGCCCTGAATTTTTCATTTCCTGCCCAAAAACGAAAAACAGCCGGATATTTTCACCGGCGTCTCTCCAAACGCTACGACAATTCCTGCTCTACAAGTAATCGTCAGCTGGAACATCCTAATGACGTAGAATACCATTTTCGCTGTATTTAGTCAACAACTCTCCAACCGTTACTATTTTGTACCCTTCGGCTTTTATTCTGGCGAGCAGAATAGGCAACGCATCGGCGGTTTGCTCCGGAGTATCCGAGGCATGAAGCAAAATAATAGCTCCCGGTTTGATTCGTTTCATGACTCGCTCTACAATCACATCTCGTCCCGGGTTCTTCCAGTCGAGCGAATCAATGTTCCAGATAATTGTTTTATAGCCCAACTCGTCAGCCACCCTCAGCGAAGTTTGGCTGTAATCGCCGTTAGGTGGGCGGATAAGTGTCGCAGACACTCCAGTAACCTCTTTTATCTGGCTTTGCGCCTTCTGAATATCTGCTCTAACCCATTCCGCAGACATGTCGCCATAATTCTCGTGCCGGTACCCATGGCTGGCGATCTCATGACCGTCAGTCACCATTTGCCTGGCCACATCAGGATATTTTTCGGCCCACGGCCCCATGATAAAGAAAGTCACCTTGACGTTATTCTGGCGCAGCGTATTCAAAATGGAAGGAGTGTACTTGTTGCCCCAGGAATGATCAAAAGTCAGGGCCACCACTTTCTGTTCGGTGCGCGTTCCGGCAATTGCCATCGGGCCGCCGGCAATCATATCATTTACCTGCACGTAAAGCGTGCTGATAGCCAACAGACCAACTAGGCTGTAAAACACATGCCGGTGGTGAACCAGGCGCCGCAGGTTGATGACCATTAATATTCCCCCCCTTTGCAACATCATTAGTATCTATGCAAGAAGGGAGTAAATTATGAGAACCGGCGAGCGCCAGAATTTAGCAGCCCGATACTCATTATGACATAATAAGTCACCATCGAGTAATTTCTTGAAACAGAATCAACCCTTGGACTGAAAATTGATAGCCGTCTGAAGGCTGAATCTATTAATGTGAAATGCCTGTTTTGCGATAGGTCTCGATAATTTGGCGAACGTGGTTTGCCCAATTAGCAATAATCCGCTCAATTATTCTTATTACACCTTCGTTCGACACCCCCTTACAATCTCCTTTGACAATTACTAGCGCTTTTTCGAGATCTGCATATAGGTGAGAAACAAGACCTCGTCTCTTGTCAAACCGAAGGCCATACTTCGCTATACAAGAAGCCGCCTGCGATAAGCGTCTCCGCAAATGAAAAAAGAGGCCACACATAAGTTTAATCAACTCATGAGCAGCCTCTATTTTTTTTGCTAATTCAGGTAACAACTTGGTAGCATCCGCGGTTTTAATCTGCAAACCCTTTATTATGTATGGGTTTTAGGATTAAATTACATCATGCCGCCCCTCCTGGCACTATCGTGGGATAATGAAATAACGTTATTTATGCGCGAAAAAGCCGTGATTTCAATATTCGAATTGTGAAATATGCGCATTATTTAACATCTGTCCCTTAATTGTGTTAACATCCCGTTAACATTGCGCTAGCGAAGTTAACATTGCGTGCGTGCCCTAGTTTGTGTCTGATCATGGTCCAGCTATATTATGTATGAACGAAATCATAAGGTAAAACACAGCGCTTTACATCACCCGATGTGCATGGAGGTTCGTCAAAAGATGCTAAGAGAAAACGCCGACAAGAGACACATATGTCCTCCTATGATATGATATCGTTCTTCAACAATACAGTCGCCCTGCTAGCAAAGTTCACCCTGCCTTTTTACGTCCGACAACGGCATACTTGTATCCCTGGCTGTTGCATCGCACAGGAACTGAAAGAATACACGATCCGCCCCGAGCATATGTACCAGAATAACATCATAAACAATAATTTGGCAAAGTTCATCGGCAGAAAGAATAGACTCTTTAAACTTTCGGAACAGTTCCGTCCCGTCGGAGAGCAGTTTGGTGTGCTCTTTAGTGTGGTGAGCTGTGCCTGGAAAAGCTTCTGCCTCCATAATCTCCTGTTCATCGTGGAAATGCTGGCCCACCTCTGCAAGCAGGCTGGCAATGATTAAAATGAGATCTGAGTTGACAGCATCCGACATTATCGCGCTAACCAGCTCGTTTGCTTTATTAAAGAGAGACATGTGTTGAGAATCGATTAACGGATTGCCGCAACAAAAGGTGTCTTTCCAAATAAGCTTTGACGGGGATTTCTTGGCTTTTTCCCCGGCTATCGGCGTTACATCATTTTCATCATTTGCCAAGAAGAAATCCACCCGGTTGCGGCCTAATGACTTAGCCCTGTATAGTCTCTCATCTGCTTTCGCAACGACATCCACGGCCGATCCGCCAGCGCTGCATTGCCAGGTCACAACGCCCAGACTGACTGTGACATGATCGGCAACAGACGATTTCTTGTGGGGAATGCCGCGGGTCAGAATATTGAGGCGGATTTTTTCTGCAATTGAGACCGCACCGTAGATATCTGTCTCTGGCAGAACGCAGGCAAATTCCTCACCTCCATAACGAGCTACCAGGTCGGAGGAACGGGGAACGCAATCGGTGATTATTTGGGCAATCTGGCGCAGACATTCATCACCCTGGACATGTCCGTAAGTATCATTAAATAGTTTAAAGTAATCTATATCCAGAAAAATCAGGGATAATCTGTTTCCTGTGCGTGAATGCCTGGAATATTCCTGCTCCAGCACCTCATCAAAGCGCCTTCGATTGGCTATTCCGGTCAACGCATCCGTAATGCTTAGAGCTTCAAGCTTGCGGTTAGAAGCCTCCAGCACAGCCTCTGCCCTTTTTCGATAACTGATGTCACGAATGATCCCTACAGCATGCCAGCCATCTTTGAGCCGGATTGACGACACGGACAGTTCGGCTGGAATTTCATGGCCATCCTTATGGCAGACCTCTACTTCCTGTGTCGTATCGATAGCACTACCCGTTCCAGTATGTTGAAAATTTGCCAAACCGTTATTTTGCCGCTCGCGGTAGTGTTGCGGTGTCAGCAATTGATGCAGATCTTTGCCTATGGCTTCGTCCACAGTGTACCCAATAATTCTTGTCGCGGCATTATTCCAAAAGCAAATCTTACCATTTGATTCCATCATGATTATGGCGTCCTGCGAGGAACTAGTGATGGCGAGGATGTGTGCCTCGCTCTCACGCAGATTATCGTCAGTCTTCATGCGTTCGCCGATGTCCCTTACGATCATCACAATGCCGGTGGGAAACCCCAACGAATCTCTTATGAATTCTACGTTGACTTCGATATTGATGCTGCTTCCATCAGTCCGGAGTCCGCGGTATTCTTCCGGACCTGTAAAAATGCCCTGAAACATCAGTCCAATATTGGCACGAGCCTTTTCATGATCTTCTGGGATGATAAAATCAAAGATAGTTCTTCCAGCCGCTTCTTCTTCGCGTTCAAGATCGAAAATAGCCGACATTCTGTGTGAAACCGTGCGGACCCGTCCCTCCAGATCCATAATTGCAATGCCATCCACAGAAGCAATAAGAATAGCGCGATACAGATCTTCACTCTCGCGCGCATATATATCTTTGGCGTTGACGTATTTCTTGGCTTGCAGGCGCAGGTCTTGTCCAGATTGGACAGATCTTTTTCCCATTGCATACCTCCAGAGCTATTTCGACGGATGAACCTAGCAGACCGTTGAGGCCATTGACACCAACACTGGTTTTAGCCTCTAAAAGAAGGGGCGCGTTATTCCATATTATTTCTTTAGTATATCACTACTGTCTGATTTGGAGTTCGAGTAAAACGCAAAACGATTGATTTCATTATGTTAAACAACGGTTAAAAAATTCGATTTGAATTGCATGCGTGATACGCTTGTCACCTGTTTACATTATTCCAGTCGAACGCAATAAATCCCTGCCCGCAGTTGGAAAAAGAAGAATACCACCGCGCAGTGGTCTTGGTAGACGATGACCTGCTCGATGTAGCTGCCGAGTTAGATTCGAACTCTAAACATCAAATAATCTCTACAACCCCTACCCCAGACCTCACCACAAACTCCACCTGCACCAGATTCATGACTCTGATGCGCTCAACCAGCATCCCGAATAGCTCCTCATCGAATTCTTGCACCCCATCCATTCCCCCGCATCATCTTGTCAATCTCCCATACGTTGCCATAGACATGAAAAGAGGCCACCCATAAGTTAAATCAACTCATGAGCAGCCTCTATTTTTTTTGCTAATTCAGGTAACAACTCGGTAGCATCCGCGGTTTTAATCTGCAAACCCTTTATTATGTATGGGTTTTAGGATTAAATTACATCATGCCGCCCATGCCGCCCATGCCGCCCATACCACCCATACCGCCGCCACCAGACATCGGAGAGTCTTTTTCAGGCTTGTCGGCAACCAACGCTTCTGTTGTAAGAACCATGGCAGCAATGCTGGCCGCGTTCTGCAGCGCAGAGCGGGTAACTTTTGCCGGATCAACGATACCGGCTTTGATCATATCGACATATTCTTCCGTCAGAGCATTAAAGCCAATGCCTTTGCCGGCTTTCTTGACATTCTCAACAACAACCGAACCTTCCAGTCCGGCATTGAGGGCGATCTGGCGAAGAGGTTCTTCAATGGCGCGACGGACAATAGCCACACCGGTTTTTTCGTCGCCAGTAACGACAATAGTGTCCAGAGACGAAAGAGCATCAATGAAAGTAGAGCCGCCGCCTGGGACGATACCTTCTTCTACAGCAGCGCGGGTAGCATTGAGTGCGTCTTCAATACGATGTTTCTTTTCTTTCAGTTCGACTTCAGTAGCTGCGCCTACTCGGATGACAGCTACGCCGCCAGCCAATTTGGCCAGACGTTCCTGCAGTTTTTCCTTGTCGAAATCGGAAGTGGAGTCTTCGATCTGAGCTTTAATCTGGCTAACCCGGCCTTTGATAGCATCAGCTGCGCCGGCGCCATCAACAATGGTGGTTTCTTCTTTAGAAATTCTGACCTGACGGGCCCGGCCCAAATCGCTAATTTCCACATTGTCAAGCTTGCGGCCGATTTCCTCGGTAATAACGCTGCCGCCAGTCAAAGTGGCGATATCTTCGAGCATTGCTTTGCGACGATCACCAAAGCCAGGAGCTTTTACAGCCACTGCCCGGAATGTGCCACGCAGCTTATTGACAACCAGAGTTGCCAGTGCTTCGCCTTCCACATCTTCGGCAATGATCAGCAGTTCTTTGCCTTGCTGCACGACTTTTTCCAAAACAGGCAGCAAGTCGGCAATAGCGCCGATTTTACGGTCGGTAATGAGGATGAATGGTTCAGTAAGAACCGCTTCCATCTTCTCGGTATCAGTAATCATATACGGCGAAATGTAGCCGCGATCAAATTGCATGCCTTCAACCACTTCAAGGTCTGTACCCATGGTCTTAGACTCTTCAACGGTAATAACGCCGTCTTTACCGACTTTATCCATGGCTTCGGCAATCAGGTTGCCGATTTCAGAGTCAGCTGCCGAAATAGAGGCAACTTGAGCAATTGCGTCTTTGGTTTCGACTTTATGAGCACTTTTTTTGATTTCTTCCACAAGCACTTTGACAGCCTTCTCAATGCCCTTTTTCAAGATCATTGGATTAGCGCCGGCAGCAACGTTGCGCATGCCTTCGCGGACCATGGCCTGAGCTAAAAGCGTAGCGGTGGTGGTACCATCGCCGGCCACATCATTGGTCTTAGTGGCAACTTCTTTAACAAGCTGAGCACCCATGTTCTCGAACGGGTCTTCAAGATCGATATCCCGGGCAATGGTCACACCATCATTGGTAATGGTAGGTGCGCCGAATTTTTTGTCAAGTACGACATTACGTCCTTTTGGTCCCAAGGTAATTTTAACCGCATTAGCCAGCGCATTGACGCCTCTTTCCAGCGCCCGGCGAGCTTCTTCATCAAATAGAATTTGCTTGGCCATAATCTGTTCCCCCTTCTTTACTCAACGATTGCCAGAACATCCCGCTCACTGAGGATGAGATAATCCTGGCCATCGATTTTAACTTCAGTACCAGCGTATTTGGAGAAAATCACTTTGTCGCCCTCTTTGACATCCAGTGCCACTCGCACGCCGTTGTCCAATAATTTGCCTGTTCCCACGGCTACGATCTTGCCCTCTTGAGGTTTTTCCTTGGCTGTGTCAGGAAGAACGATACCACTTTTGGTTACTTCTTCTCTTTCCAAAGCTTTGATGACTACCCTGTCGCCTAATGGCTTGATCATGTAAAAGACCTCCTTTTATTGTAGATTATGTATTTTAGTCATTGTTAGCACTCTCCGTTAACGAGTGCTAATTCCATAAATTATGATATCTAATTCTGCCAGAAAAATCAAGTGCATACGAGGAAAAATAAGCAAATTTCATAAATTATTTTTGCCCAGGCCACATTTCCGGTATTTTATCCTTGTTTATTCATTTATATACGCCTGCGCCAGACTAACTCAAGTTATCTTCGATGAATGTAGCTTCCCAAGCGAGGAATAAATTATTTTGTTTATTGCCCCCTAGTCAGTTCCCACTGCGTCAACAGCGACCAGACAAAATAAAAATCAGCGGCGATAAAAAAAATTCATCGTTCCTCTGATTCCATTCATGATCATAAAGCAGGAAAATCCGTTAGTGTCAGATAAACAAAAGCGGGTCAGCCGTAAACCAAATTCCCGTTCCTCTTCCGCGAAGTTACTTTTTCTTGACGGCAGCATCAATAATAGCTTCAGCAACTTCGCGAATGGATTTCCGCTTGCTCATACTATATTGCTGAATACGGCGGTAGGCTTCGCTTTCACTCAAATTGTATGCATCCATTAGTATTCCCTTGGCACGGTCAAGTATCTTGCGCGCTTCCAGCGAATTTTTCACTTCTTCCAGTTCCCTCTCCAGTTCGGAAAATTCCTGGAAGCGGGATAAAGCAATTTCAATAGCGGGAAATAGGTTGGCCTCTTTCACCGGCTTGACAAGATAAGCCAACACCCCTGAATCTTTAGCCTTTTCCACAATTTCTTTCTGACTGAATGCCGTAAGCAATAGCACCGGCGCAAGTTTTTCCGTCGAAATGATTCTGGCTGCGGTAATGCCATCCATTTCTGGCATCTTAATATCCATAATGACCAGATCAGGCCTCAGTTTCCTGGTCTGTTCTATGGCCTTCACCCCGTCAGCGGCCTCACCGACCACCGTATGCCCGGCTTCTTCGAGCATTTCTTTCACATCCATGCGGATAATCGATTCGTTATCAGCAATAATAATTCTCAGCGATTGCATTTTTCTTGAGCCTCCTTACTGCAGGGAACGGTAATACTGGCCCGCGTGCCGCTATCGGAACGCAGCCCGAATTCTCCCCCGAGGTCTTGCTCGATCAGCGTCCTTATGATCTGCAGACCTAAACTTTTGGACTCATGTTGATTAAAGCCTGGCGGCAAACCCACGCCATTATCCCAGACGTCGATCCGATAATAATCTTGTTCTGCCGCCATATCGATCCCGATTATACCGTCCATCCGGCCAACAAATCCATGTTCAATTGAATTGAGCAACAGTTCGTTGATTGCCAGAGCCAAACTGACAGCCTGGTCGGATGGTAGAATAATTTTACCACCGGTAAAAACGGTTCGAATAGCAAAGCCTGGATCCAACATATTCTGGACCACCAGATTTAGTATATTCTGGGTTACCTCCACAATATCAATATATTCCGAATCCTGTTGCGAAAGAAATTCATGAACCACCGAAATACTCAGTATTCTATTGACACTTTCCTGCAGCGCAGCCTTTACCTCAGAAGACTCGGCGCGGCGCGCCTGTAGTCTGAGTAAACTGGCGATAGTTTGCAGATTATTCTTTACCCGGTGGTGAATCTCCTGAATTACCGCAGACTTTATCGATAATTCTTTTTCTTTTTTTCTAATTTCAGAAATATCCGCAACAATAACAACCGTCCTGACAGTCTGGTTTCCCCGGACTATTGGTATCGCTCTTTGAGCAAGCACAACACTGCCGATCTCCAGTTCCGTTTCCTGGGGCTGCCGGTTATTTGCCGCCTTCTGTGCCAAACGGATATTCATCTGCCGTTCATAAACCTTGCGACCGACAACTCTACCGAGGCCAAGAATCTTATAAATGCTGCTGGCGGAGGCATTGGCAAAAACAACTTGGCCGTGTCCGTCAACGACAATAATTCCGTCCCTTGAGGAAAGCGGTCGGTAAATTTTTCCGGGCGCCCCGATTCGCATCGAAGTAAGTAACATATACGCCGTCTCGACCACAATCGTATGATCGCCGGTCGCAGTGGCGTCGGCACTAAATTCAAAACTGGCAACAGCGATTACACTGCCTTCGCTGTCATGTAAGGGAAAAGTCTGCATCGCTAAAGCTTCCATACCCAGCGCCCATTCCCGCTGACCGGTGATATGTTCCCTGGAAGTAATGGTTCGCCAGACAAGCGGTTCTTCGGAAGCGTTAACGATTGTTCCGAGGCGGTGAGGTTTATACTGAATATAACTGGTATTGGGCTTAGCCTGGGCGGCGATTACCAGCAGATTTTCTTCCCTTGCCGGAACGTAGACCGTAACCTGGGCATTGGCCACATCCGCCACAAGCTGCAATATCCCGGCGTTATTATCCAGAACTTCTATCTGCGCCGGGGTCAATGCCGTAATTTCGCGGCACATATCAGCAACTATCCCCATCGATTCCTCCAACAGCTATTTTCTAGGTGAATTATTCAACCCGGCAATGGCAAATTCCTTGTGACAATTTCAAATCGTCAACAGATAATTTCGCACCGCCGGTAATAACCAGAAAATTAGCTAAGCCAGCAACATTTACGCACTTTTACTGCTGCAGGCAGATCCTGTCCGCGACTGACCAAAATTAACCTAATTTCATCCCAGTTTTTTGCTTCGCTCACCAACTATCCCCGAGTTATCCACACTATCCACAGACTTATCCACAGAAAATACCCTTTAATCTCTTGGTTTTTAATTTATTACCAACATAATCCACAATTGTCACGTAGTTTCATGTGTCCCCATTATTGCCCTATATTTTCATAGGTCAACGCCAAGGACGGCACAGCGTTAAGCCTAAGGTCGGCAAAATTCCCCGTGATATACTGATAATGGGCCCGACAGGCGATCATCGCCGCATTGTCGGTACAAAGTTCCTGCGGCGGGTAAAAAAGGCTCAGGCCTCTATTTGCACAACTTTTAGTCAGAGTTGATCGCAGCAGGGAATTGGCGGCCACCCCGCCAGCCACAACTACTTTTTTCATCCCATAATCACTGACCGCCTGGAGGGTCTTACTTACAAGAGAATCGACCACCGCAACCTGAAAGCTGGCTGCGACATCGGCGTGGTTTACCGTTTGGCCCTGTTGTCTGGCACTGTTAAGATAGTTTAGCACCGCGGACTTAAGGCCGCTGAAGCTGAATTCGTAATTGTTTCCCACCAGCGCCCGGGGAAATTTAATCGCCTGCGGATTGCCATCCTGGGCCAGTCGGTCAATTTGCGGGCCGCCTGGATAAGGCAGACCCATCACCCGTGCAATCTTGTCAAAGGCCTCGCCGGCTGCGTCATCTCTGGTCTGACCAAGCAAATTAAGTCGATTATAATCTTCAATAAAAACCAGCGAAGTGTGCCCCCCGGACACAACTAACGCGATAAACGGCGGTTCAAGAGTCTTATGCGCCAAAAAATTAGCGAAGATATGCCCTTCCAGGTGGTTAACGGCCAATAACTTCTTTCCAGCAGCAAAAGCCATCGCTTTGGCGGCAGCTACCCCGACCAGCAAGGCTCCAACCAGTCCTGGTCCATAGGTCACCGCTATAGCATCCACCTCTTCCAGGCGAATGCCAGCTTCCTCGAGAGCCTGATGAACAACAGGAATAACATTTTCAATATGTTTGCGAGATGCGATCTCCGGGACCACACCGCCAAATTTTTGATGAAAATCAATCTGCGAAGAAATTATGTTGGATAATATCGCCCGTCCATCAGCCACTACCGCCGCAGACGTTTCATCACAACTGGTTTCCAATCCAAGTATTAATGACAATCGGTCTCTCTCCTCTACTTTCCCTCCGGCTGCCAACGCAGTTTGCCGGTCACTTTTCCGGGTGCCAATCACACCACTAACGACAGCCAAGCTGCCCGACGGTAACATCGTCGGCAGCAAAAGCATATTGTAATAGTGCAATCACCCTTTATGCCACGTCAGTGGCTTTTTTTTTACCCCTGAGCGCCTATCCGGTTCTTAGGAGCGATTTAGCGCTTAATATCATCCAGCCACATAATAACAGCATCTTCTCCGGTATCACTATAGTACTTCGGCCTCAGTCCACGCGGCACAAATCCCAGCCGGCTGTAAAGGCTAAGCGCTTCAGTGTTTGCTTCCCTTACCTCCAGGGTCATGCAAGTGCCACCTCGCTCTTTGGCTGAGTCCATCAGGGCGTTCAACAGTTTCAGTCCCAGACCTTTACCGCGATAAGGGGGCAGTACGGCTACATTGGTAATATGGGCCTCATCAAGAATAAGCCACATGCCGGCATACCCCACTACAACCTCGTCAACAGTGGCCACAAAATAACAGGCCAAAGGATTGTCGCTCATTTCTTCCTCGAAAGCCGCTTTGGACCAAGGAACAGAAAAGCACACTCTCTCCACCGCCACAACCGGGTCAATATCCGTCACAATCATCGGGCGAATTGCGCTATTCATGGCAGGCGCTCTCACGTCGCTCCCAAAGTTCCTCGGCTTCTGAACGCCTGATATATAAAGGTTCCAGTGTCATAGCATCATGTCGTACACCACTGTCCAAGATGTTCCAGCCAAGCATGGCGACTGATCCGGCACGCGGCATAGCAATATGAGGTTCGGCCGTCAGCAGCAACCCTGTCGCATCGATAGCCTCACGATAAAGCTGAGCAGCCTCGCCCAGGACAAGCACCGGCTGGGATAGTTTCGACAGCTCGGCAAAGGCCTCGAGATGATTGACCACTCTGGTCGGGGCTATTTGCTGGAGTCCCGTCGGGCTCCAGTGATAAAGCGCCAAATATATATTACCTTTTTGAGCATCCATCGTTGCGGCGAATACCACCCCAGGCACCGGGCAACCAAAGGCCAAAGCATCCAGCGTCGGAACTCCGATCAATTCAACTCGCAAAGCGTATGCCAACGCTTTGGCGGTCGCCAGACCAATTCTGAGTCCGGTAAATGAGCCAGGCCCGATACTGACAGCCACGGCCTCCAGCGCGTCTTTCGACACTCCGGCTAAAGCCAGAATCTGTTCAATATGCGGCATCAGTTGCTCGGAGTGAGTTTTTCTGGTTTGAATAGTAAGCTCGGCCAACAGCTTGTCACGAGTGGCCAGGGCCACGCTAGATACCAGCGTCGCCGTATCCAGAGCAAGTATCGGCAAGGTTCTTCAACTCCTCGTATAGCTTGTTATAACGTTTGCCGCCAAATGGCTCGATGCTTATCACCCGTTCGGCAGCGTCTGTTTTCCCCATTTGCAGTTCAATCCTAAGGTATTCTTCAGGCAGTTCAGGCAGAAATTTATCGGCCCATTCGATGACCGTCACACCGTCAGTCCGGAGATATTCTTCAAAGCCAATATCAAATAACTCCTCCGGAGTTTCCAGGCGGTACAAATCAAAATGATTCAGTGGCAACCGGCCTGTTTCATATATTTGCAATATCGTAAAAGTCGGACTGCTAACACCCTCGGTAATGTCAAGCCCGGCGGCGAGTCCCTTCACAAGCAATGTCTTGCCGGCACCCAAGTCGCCATTCAAACAGATGACGTCACCAGCCACAAGACCTGCAGCAAGCTTTCGTCCCAGAGAATGAGTTGCAGCGGGGCTATCGGTAGTCAATACCAGCATAGCTTCCTCCTAACGGAAATGGTCATAACCCTTCGGTTCCAATTTTGTAATATGGTTGTCTGCCTCCAGCAAAAACACCCCAGTCCCGTCGGTTACATCGCCCACGACGGTAAATGGCCAGGTGCCCGCTGGCAGATCGAAAAATCGATCGGGGCTAATAGTAAAAACAATTTGATAGTCCTCGCCACCATACAGGGCATAATGTAGAGGATGTTTATCCATTAAAGCTGCGGCCTGTTTTATTTCCGGCGACAGTGGCAGCTTATCGGCGTAAAGACGCAGGCTGACCCCGCTGGAACGGGCCAGCTCATTGGCTTCGTTTGCTAATCCATCGCTGATATCATCAGCACTGGTTGCACCCATTCCTGCCAGTTTTTGTCCGAGTAGCACCTGGGGTCGAGGCGTCAAATGAGCATTAAGCAATGGCCAGATAAAATCGGCTTCATCCCAGCCCGGATTAAATAGAAGATCCAGACCGCAGGCCGAATCGCCAAGTGTTCCGGTAACGACGACAAGATCACTCACCCTGGCGCCGGAGCGTCTTAAAAGCCCGGCAACTTCAACCTCGCCGACCAGGGCAACGTTGATCACCAGTCCATGCGGGCTGGACACCGTATCACCGCCGATAATATTTACGGAAAATTCACGAGCTATTTCCTTCATTCCCTGGTACAATTCAACAACATGTTCTACAGTAAACTCCGACGGCAGACCAAGCGAGATCACAGCATGCCGTGGTTTGCCGCCCATTGCCGCAATATCGCTTAAATTCACGGCAATAGCTTTATAGCCAAGTTGCCAGAAAGTAGTTTTACTTAAATCAAAATGAACACTTTCTACCAGCATATCAGTAGTCAACAATTCAAGAAGTCCCTGCTTCGGAGCATAAGCAGCGGCATCATCACCAATACCAATGATGATATCGGTTGGATCAACAATCGCATTTTCACTGATTAAGTCGATAAGACCAAACTCGCCGACTTCCTTAAGCTTCATAGACACCACCGCATACATTATTACGTTTCTAGTTCTGGCTGATAATGGCATTTCCTTCATTGCTAGTATACCACGACACCAGAAAAAGTTGTATCTTCGAAACAAAGGATTCAGCCCCTCGGCGTATAATTCATCTATAAACCGGTCATAACGCAGTCAAGAGAGCAACTAACAGGAGGTATAGATTATGCGTCCAACAAGGGCCGAAATCGATTTGGCGGCCATCCGCCACAACATAAATCAAATCAGAGCCAAGGTCGGGTCCGAGGTCAAAATCGTTGCTGTCGTCAAAGCCGATGCTTATGGACATGGAGCGATCGAGGTAAGTCAGGCAACGCTCGAGGCTGGCGCCGATTGCCTGGCAATAGCCCTGCCTGAGGAAGGGGCCAAACTCCGCGCGGCAGGATACACTGTGCCAATATTCATCCTGGGACTCACCTTGTCGGAACAAGCCCCCTTCGTGGTTGAAAACAATCTGATAGCCACAGTGTGCACAACTGAAAGCATACAAGCACTGGATACAGCCGCCCGGCAAATCGGACAGCGGGCACAGGTTATTCTTAAACTGGATACCGGCATGGGACGAATCGGTGTTTCTCCAGACGCCCTCGATGACTTGCTACAATTTGCCTCCTCCTGTACCGATTTGGAACCGGTGGGAATTTTCACCCATCTAGCCGCTGCAGATGCCAGCGATAAAACCCATGCCTTCAGCCAGCTCAACCTGTTTCAAGAGACAGTATCCAAAACCGCCCTTAGCTATTTGGGCGCTGCCAACAGCGCCACCATTATCGACCTGCCATCCGGCCATTTCAATACCGTGAGGCCCGGCATCATCCTATACGGCCTGCCCCCCTCCAATGAAATGCACAGCACCCTGGATCTTCGCCCCGCCATGCAGTTTAAAACCAAGATTACCTATATCAAAGAGGTCCCGGCAGGCACCTCCGTCAGCTACGGTTGCACCTATACCACCGATCAGCCAACGTTTATCGCCACTTTACCTGTCGGCTACGCCGATGGTTATAACCGCAGGCTGTCCAATAAAGCCCCAGTTCTGATCGGTGGCCGGCGCCGACCGATTGTCGGCCGGGTCTGCATGGACCAAATCATGGTCGACCTCGGCCCAGTCTGCGACGCGGCAATCGGCGACGAAGCGGTGTTGTTCGGCCGACAGGGGGAAGCTGAGATAACGGTAACCGAACTGGCCGATCTGGTCGGCACCATCAACTACGAGCTTGTTTGCGCCATTAGCGCCAGAGTACCACGGGTTTATCTAAATAAATAATTGCTAACCCATACCCTAAAATAATCAATTATCAATACACTAAAGCCATATAATATCAGGCCCATATGATCATATACCAATCTTTCAAAACCAAAATAATTCCAAAGTATCCCATTGTCCCTCTCAATCCGTTCTCCGACCGCGATACTTCGTGCAGGAAAATAAGTGCGCAAGTAGAAGTTTAGTCAGCGATATAATACAAATAAAGGAGGATATAGAAATGAGTTCCGTTGAAATTGACTACAAAATACTCGGCGCTGAGATGCAGTTCGTGGAAATCGAGCTGGATCCGGGTGAAAGCGTGGTTGCCGAGGCCGGAGCGATGATGTATAAGGATGCTGCCATCCAGATAGACACTATTTTGGGTGACGGCTCTGACAATCAAGACAGCGGGTTCCTCGGCAAGTTGCTAAGCGCAGGCAAAAGAGTGTTAACCGGCGCTGGCCTGTTTATCACCACTTTCACACAACGCGGTTCCGGCAAAGGCAAAGTCGCCTTCGCCGCACCTTATCCAGGAAATATTATTCCTGTGCTGTTGCCAAATGTCGGCGGCACCCTGATTTGCCAAAAAGACAGCTTCCTTTGCGCTGCCAAGGGCGTTGCTATTGATCTATTCTTTCAGCGTAAAATTTTAACTGGATTATTCGGCGGCGAGGGATTCATCATGCAAAAACTCTCTGGCGATGGCATGGTATTCATGCACGCCGGCGGGACCGTTGTCCGGCGCCAGCTTCAACCGGGGGAAGTACTGCATGTCGATACCGGCTGCGTCGTGGCCTTCGAGCCCAGTGTTCAATTCGATATTGAGCAGGCTGGCAATATCAAGACAGGCTTATTTGGCGGTGAAGGCTTCTTCTTCGCAGTTCTGCGCGGCCCTGGTCAGATTTGGCTGCAGTCCCTGCCATTCTCCCGCTTTGCCGGACGAATGCTGGCAGCAGCGCCTTCGCACGGCGGGTCACGCGACGAAGGCAGCATCGTGGGAAAAACGTTGCTGGGCGGCGCTGTTCTTGGCGGTCTGGGTAGCCTGCTTGGTGGCGACGGCAGCGATAACGGTTAGACACACAATACAGTCAGGACCACCCCTGAAAGAGGTGGCCTGCACAAGCCCTAGAAGGGCGAAATACTTGCCAGCGCCTAAATGACGCTGGCTTTTACTTCGTTCAAGCCATCGGGCACCGATTACTTTACGGTATCCCTAAAAGGATTCTCTAGTTCTTTAGTCGTTATTTTGTCCATCACCTGGTCATGGTGGTCTTGTTCCCTAATATATTTCGCTATTGTCGCTTCGTTCAATCCCACAGTGCTGACATAATATCCTTCGGCCCCAAAATGTCTGTTCCCAAATTTGTACTTTAGGTTTGAGTGCCTATCAAATATCATCATTGCACTTTTACCTTTCAGATACCCCATAACCTCTGACACGCTGTACTTGGGTGGAATCGATAGAAGAAGATGGACATGATCTGCCATCATATGCCCTTCTATAATCTCTACCCCTTTCCACTTACATAAATCCTTGATTATATCCCGAATATCAGTTCTCAGCTTACTATAGATTATTTTCCTTCTGTACTTTGGTGTAAACACAATATGATACTTGCATAGCCACTTTGTATGTGCTAGACTTTGTGCCATAAAGCTACCCCTTTCTGTTATTTTATTTGATGACTTGAACACCATCATTTTATAACAGAAAGCCGGGCGGCTTTTGCTTAAGCGTTTAATCACACCCGCATAGCGGGCGGTTTTTTGTTTCAGGTGCTATCACACCTGAAACATGCTAAAGCAAAACAGAAAGAGCAACCGTAAAATGCGGTTGCTCTTTCTTATCTATCTGGGGTTCCCCCAAAGACCAATTGTCTTATAAATGCTTTTTAATAATCTTTTCCGAACGACTCAGTGGTTCGCTAATATCCATATGGGAAAGCGTTTCCACGTTTTTCCCCTCGACCAAGATCTGCACCTTCTGAATGTCCGCAAATTCTGTCAAAGTATCGACAACCGATGCCACGATCAACATCTCGGTGTTTGATCCTTCGCCACTATTTTTGGCGAACTTGTCGTTAAAGTCCACATAAGCGATATTATCCTTGATGGATATTCCCCTGAGCTTAGTCCCTTCAGGGAAAACCCTTACCAGATCGTGGCTTTGTGGGTCTTGCAGCAGCAGTGCAACAGCATCCTCAGCCGGATGGGTCGTCTTCGGCACCACATGCACTTCTGGCGACAGATTCATTGCGTCGGCAGTGGCATAGTAAACAGTAACGTGCATAGTTCCCGCAGCCGCTACTGCCGAGGCGGTCGTCTGCTGCGGGTCAACAGTCGTCGCCGAAGGCGAAGCAGGTGCGTCGCAACCAGTGATGATTATTGCCAACATAAATACTGCAATAATCATTGCTGCGAACAATGGTTTATTCTGTTTTAACATCACCGGTCACCTCCTGCCGCCCTGGTAAAAAACTGATCCAGTCCCTGTACAACCCCAGCGGCTACCTTTTGCTCAAACATTGAATCATTAAGCAGATTCTCTTCATCGGGGTTGGATAAATAGGCCACTTCCAGCAGGGACGCCGGCATAACTGTATGCTTATTAACATAGAAGTTGGTAGCAGTAATCCCACGATTTTGCAGCCCGTCGTTGGCAATAACATTATCCTGGATACACCGCGCCAGCAGCCTGTCATAAGTAGTTTTCTGGTAGTAAAAGGTCTCGGTTCCGCCTGCTGTACGATTGACAAATGAATTGGCATGAATGCATAAGAAAAGATCTGCTTTGCCGAGATTGGCAACCGTAGTACGTGCCTTGAGTTCATCTACATCTGAGGCGCTTGGGCCGAAAACATCGCGGTCAGTTTCTCGGGTCATAAGCACTGTGGCCCCGGCTCTTTCCAGCAAATCTTTTACTTTTAACGAAATAGCCAGCGTTACCGTCTTTTCCTGAGTTCTCGCCAAGCCGATAGCTCCGGGATCAGTGCCGCCGTGTCCGGGATCAATGGCAATTACTTTGCCTCTCAGTCCAGGAGTAAAATTAAAATTCGCCGGCGGGATAGGCCTATTGATGTCCACCACTATCCGGTAAGGTTTGCCGGTACTTTTATCACGCTTAAGAGTAAATACTTTGTAATCGCTGTCATCCACCATCAGCGGCATCTCGACAACAATTTGACATTTATTATCGTTTACGGCATTAATAGCTAATCTGTCGACAATAGCGCCGTCAAATTTAGTGGATTTGTCGAGTTTCCCCGCGCCAGCCCCTCTAACATTAACTACTATTCGGGGCGTAGGCGAATAAAGCTCATTCCCATCAACCGCGACCGGTCCGGACACGTCAAAAACAATCCGCAAGCTGCTTGCCCCGGTGACAGCGTCAATGTGGGGGGCCCAACGAACCTGAGTTAATTGAGGAACCGCCGAATCTGAGACAGAATCGTTGTCGGAGTCAGACGTGTCTGTTGACGCATCAGCGATCCTAATAACCGGCGCAGTTGCAGGCGAAGAGCCAGTGCCGGTGCCAGCCATCCCGACCGACGTTGTCAGAAGCAACAAAACAAATAGCAATAAACATACTGTGCGGCGCAACTTTCACACCCCCTTGCGACCTGTTATGTTACAGTTCGCGCTTTACAGTCAAAATCCTGCAGGACTTTAGTCGGAATATTATGTCGCTCTCACTAAATTTGTAAAATCTTATATTTTTCTCCTAAACTATAAAAAAGGAAGGCCTTAGCCTCCCTTTTTCGTCAAATCCATCAACAGCTTGTCTGCCGCTTCCCTGGCTGATAATGTAGCTTCATTATCCACGCTCACTAAAAATGATAAAACATCACCTTCCCGGACTCCGGCCGGTAAGAAAGCGCGGGGCCAAACTGTGTGAACCTCTTCATCGCCGAGCAATAATACTGCTTTGTCGCCTTCAAAACGGTCAATAACTACACTTACCCTCATGTCTCTACCTCTCCTTGGTAATATTGTAGGTTTTACCGTCGCTGGTGATAGTGACAGTGCCGTCAGTATCTGTCCGGTAGATATTGATGCCCAGCGAGTTATATCTTTTCAGAGTTGAAGGATGGGGGTGATGATATTCGTTGTTCGCACCCACCGAAATCACCACCGCTTCCGGATTCACCGCTTGAAGAAAGGGTAGTTTCGATGATGTATGGCTGCCGTGGTGGCCGCTTTTCAGGACTAGGCTATGCAAATCACCGGCATACTGGCTGACAATCCGTTCTTCAGCCTCCTGCTCGGAATCGCCTGGCAACAGCATTGAAAAATTGCCGTAAACCAGTTTTGCGACAACGGAATTATTATTCAGGTCGGAATCAGTGCCACTAATTAAAGGCTGAGAAGGCGCGAAAATCTTCAATACGGCCCCCCCTCCTATATCGAGCTGTTCACCAGCGGCGAGGGCGCGAAACGGTATGTTACTTTCTTGAATCTGAGCAAGGTACTTGCGGTATAGGTGACTCGTTGTCGTCTGTCCGCTGTCATAAGCGCGCTCAACCTTAAAACTACTGAGTACGGCCGATGCTCCGCCGATGTGATCGCTGTGGGGATGAGTAATAATTAGGGTATCAATAACCGAAATTCCCAGCCCACTTATGTATGATATCAGTTTTTCCCGGGCCGGCACATCACCGGTATCGATCAAAGTTGTCTGGCTGGAAGTGCGGATAAGAATGGCGTCGCCCTGCCCGACGTCAATGACATTGACCACCACTCCCGGCACTTTGCTTACCTCCGCCGGCGGTCTCCCACAACCCACAAAAGCGGTCATCAACGCCAAGATTATCGTCAGAGCGATGGCTATTTTCAGCTTAATCGCCATCGGTGATCCTCCTTGTATGTATAAGTAACCCGATAAATTAAAAATAGGCAGTAGCCCGCCTATTATAAACTATAGTTGAACTAACCCCAGACTAATCCTGATCGCTTCGTCCACCTTGCCCATTATCTCTTCGCTCAAATGAGTGACTTTCTCTTTCAGGCGGCGCTTGTCGAGGGTCCGCATCTGTTCCAGCAAGATGACCGAATCTTTATCTAAATTAAACTGTCTGGCATTAATCTCAATATGCGTCGGCAATTTCGCTTTGGAAATCTGAGAAGTAATGGCCGCCACGATAACTGTGGGACTATATTTATTACCAACGTCATTTTGAATTACCAGAACAGGCCGGTGTCCACCCTGTTCCGAACCAACCACCGGACTGAGGTTCGCATAATAAATATCCCCGCGTTTTACGACCATTCTATTCACGCTCCACTAACAAGGTGGGCATCATTTCAAATATTTCCCCATCGGCGGTTAAACCTTCCTCAGCCAACGTCAAATTAATGACGGCCATTTCCTGGTACCCTTTACGCATCATATCCCGTACGGCTTTTCGTTTGCGTTCCTCAATATATATACGCATCGCTTCACGCACAAACTGGCTGCGGCTCAGCTTTTCCATGGCAATTATGCCATCTATCTCTTGCAACAAGCTATTAGGGATACTAATCATGATACGCTTGAGTTCGGCCACATCATCACCCCGCCATTTCAGCCGATAATAATATATATTAATTATATGAATGATTATATATCAATGTCAACGCCCTTGATATACCTTTTCGCCAATATCGGTACATCGGGAATAATTACCTGTGCTAAGTATGCTTATTTGGCGCATAAATTATGCCGGAGCATTCATATTCTGGCAATATCGTCAATTTTTTCTGACAAAACTGTATGTATTGCCGCAGGGATTGCTTGGAGAAGATCACCAGCGCTCATGCCGATCTGCCCCCTTCTCGCTGCTACATCTCCCGCTATACCATGAATATATACGCCAGCTACTGCCGCTTCATGACTGGAAAGTCCTTGAGCTATAAACGCGGCGATGATACCGGTCAGCACATCGCCGGTTCCACCGGTTGCCATGCCGGCATTACCGCTGGTATTGATGTATACTTCACCGTCTGGAAACGCCACTACCGTGCCCGGTCCTTTTAAAACCACAATTGATCCCCAGCTCTCAGCCGCCTCCCTTGCCGCCGTTAGCCGGTCGGAGTTTATCGCCTCTACCGTCAGTCCTGTCAGCCGTGACAACTCTCCCGGATGAGGCGTAAGTATCACCAGCGCCTTCGATTGTTGTAAAATAGCGGTATGACCGGCCAAAGCGTTAATACCATCTGCATCCAAAACAAGCGGACAGCAGGCATTTTTCACCGTTTCCCGCACCGCTTCAGCTGTTTCCTCTTCCCGACCAAGTCCTGGGCCAATGGCCAGGACATCACATTCCGCCGCCAGTTTCAGAATATAGGGAGCAGCATCCAAGCCAAGCGTTCCCCAAGCAGTTTCCGGCAAAACCTTGGTCATCACCTCGGTCACCTTTGTTTCCATTATCGGATTTAGACTGGCGGCAACACCCAATGTAACAAGACCCGCCCCGGCCCTCACTGCCGCCGATGAGGTCAGCGCAGCAGCGCCTGTAAGCCCCTGAGAACCGGCAATTACCAACACTCGGCCGCAGGAGCCTTTGTGGGCCCCCGGTTGGCGCCTAGGTAAAATTCTGCGCACATAGTCAGCGGTCACCATATTTTGCCTAATGACATCACCACACAACAATTTCCCGGGAATGCCAATGTCGGCTACCACCATTTCGCCGGCGTATGATGCACCAGGCTGAAACAATAGTCCTGGCTTGGGTAGAGCAAATGTAACAGTATGGCTGGCCCTCACCGCCATTCCCCTTACCTGTCCGGTATCGCTATCGATGCCGGAAGGAATGTCCACCGCCACCGTCGGCTTATCGGCAGTATTGATAATTTTTATGACCTCAGCCATTTGTCCCTCGATTTGGCCATGAAAGCCAGTTCCCAAAAGCGCATCCACCAGGCAGTCTGCCCAAGCGGCGGCAATTTTGGCTTTGTCCCAGTCGCGCCCGCCAGTCAGCTCAATAATGTCGCAGTCTGTCTTGAGCAATACATCAAGCTCCAGCCGAGCATCCCCGGCAACGCTTTCCTTGACGCCAAGCAAAAAAACCTTGACCTTCAGCCCCTTATTCTCAAGCCTGCGGGCAATCACAAAACCGTCGCCGCCATTATTGCCTTTGCCGGCAAAAATACAGACTTTTTTATTTCTCAAATCGCCCAGCACCTGTTCCACCTTACGGGCAACCTCGGCGCCAGCGCTTTCCATTAGCGCCATTCCGACGATTCCATAGTCGTTGATAGCCTGAGAGTCAATTTCCCGCATTTCAGACGCTTTAGCAGCTTTCATTTGCCGCACCTCCCCAGATAACCACCTGCGCGGCAGCATATGCCCTCGCATGGGTAAGCGAAATATGAATAGCAGAAACTCCTTTTAAATTAGCCAGATCACCAAAATAGCCGGTAAGTTTTACAGTCGGACACCCCAGGGAATCCGGCAAAATCTCGACCTCCTGCCACTGGCCGCCGGAGAGTCCCGTACCCAGCGCCTTAAGCACCGCCTCTTTGCCGGCGAACCGCGCCGCGTAGGAAGCATAACGCTGCCCTCCCCGGCTCTCACAATAAACTTGCTCGCCAGCAGTGAAAACCCGCCGGGCAAATGCCGGTCTTGCCAGCGCCGCTTTGATGCGTTCTATTTCGATAATATCGATTCCGACACCCAGAATCATTTCGTAAGTCGCCCCCGTCACAGCGAAATTTTTCCCTTTTATGGTAGATGCGATTATATATTTCGTGTTCATCTTGCCATTACCTGCCCGCAACATAGAAGGTTTCGTTTTTTTGGCGAAATTCCATAATATAACAAGTAATTAATGGGTCACGCGTGCCTGCGATGGTAGGCTGACCCGGGGCTTTCTCCAGCAAAAAACTCAGGGGTTATCCCCTGAGTTTTTAGGGTTGTCTTATTTTCTCACTTCATTCGTTAAATACGAAACTTACGAATCAAATTCTGAAGTTCCTGCGCCAGTTGCGAAAGACTCTGGCTTGAAGAAGCGATTTCTTCCATGGATGCCAGTTGCTCTTCTGTTGCCGCTGACACAGTCTCCGCTTCCCCGGCAGCATTTTTGCTCAGTGTATCTATATCGCTCACTGCTGACACAATCTTCCGGCTTTCGCCTTCCATCTGATGAATTGTTACCGAAATTCCTTCAAACTGGCCGGATACTTCTGTTATCAGCTCTGCTATCTGCTTGAACGCTGTGCCGGAAGCATTTACAACCTCCGCACCGGTTTTAACCTCTTGGGTGCCATTATTCATAGCAACCACAGCTTTTTCTGTATCATCTTGAATTTCACTAACCAACACAGCTATTTGTTTCGCCGCACCATGGGACTGCTCAGCCAAATTGCGGACTTCTTCCGCCACTACGGCAAAGCCTCTTCCCTGTTCACCGGCCCGCGCAGCCTCAATAGCGGCATTAAGCGCCAAAAGGTTTGTCTGCCCGGCAATTCCTGATATAGTTTCGACAATCTGCCCTATTTCCTTGGACCGTTCACCCAGTCTAGCGACAACCTGAGCAGAATTGTTGACCGTATTTTCTATCTTGGCCATTTGACTAACAGCCTTATCGACAGACTTGCCGCCTTCTTTTGCCGTTTCAGCAGCTTGGGCTGACTGTCCTGCCACTCGGGAACTATTAGAGGCCACTTGTTTCAAACCCGTTGCCAGCTTGTCCACTACAAGTGCGGCTTCATTAACGGCGATCGTTTGTTTTTGCGCGCCATGAGCAATTTCTTCAATAGATCCGGCAACCTGATCGGCAGCGCGCGATGACTGATCAGCGCTGGCGCTGAGCTCCTCGCCAGAAGCGGCAACTTGTTCTGCCGATTGCGATACCCTGGCAATAATAGCCCGTAGATTTTCTGTCATTCCGTTTAGACTTCCTGCCAAACGACCCATTTCATCGTTTGTATCAACAGCTATCTTCACTGACAAGTCGCCTGTCGCAATTTTTTCTGCGCCCTTAGTCAACGCTAGGATGGGACGATTGATTTTTGAATTAAACAACCACAGCAACACCATTACCAGAATAATGACCGCTACCACAAAGATAACTATATCGAGCATAATGACTTTATTGAAATCCTGGTACGCCTCTTTTGCCGGGTAAACCAGCACTATATGTAATCCAGTACTGCCAATCGGCGCATTAACGACAAAGTTGTCCGCACCTAAAACATTGTCTCGGGATACTTTAATTTCATTATTTTTGATAATTTCAGCGCCAAGCTGTTGGACTTTTGTATCCTTATCATCAGTTATTTTCTCTTTTAGGTTCTTTTCTTGCTGCCTGCTAGCAAGGTAAGTGCCGTCCCTACTGACTACAAAAGCATAACCTGTTTCTCCGACCTTAATATTCTTTATATAATCAGATAACTCTTTAATGCTAATGTCTGTAGTGGTAACACCGACTACTTTCCCATCTCTGTTAATAGGGCTCGATGATGTAATCATCGGAATACCGGTAACAGAATCCGCATATGGGTCGCTCCAGACAACATGGTCCTTAGTCGCAAGACCACTTGTGTACCAGTCATACTTAAAATAGTCATACTGAGCATTACTATAATCCCAGGTCAAAACAATCTTCCCTTGGTCGTCCTTGTATTTATATGGTCCGTAATACTTAAGACCGGGTTGGTATGCATTCGGCTCGAACCAAAAACCAGCTCCAACAATCAGAGGATCAGATTCTATGTACTTGCCGATAGCACCCAAAAGCATATTAGAGTCATAATTTGACATCGCGCCAATATTGTATGCCATAAGTTCGGAGTACTTGCCAAGCGCCTGAAACCGCCCATCCAGTTTGTTTTGGATTTGCCCGGCCTGATTATTAAGGTTTTCGTAAATTTTCTTTTCCATGCTGTTTTGAAAGAAATACAAACTAAGACCAGCCTGGATGCCCATTACAACAGCAACTACCAACAGCATCCCAGCAATGAAAACCGTCTTTATACTGCGGAAATTTTGCACTTTCGTTCCTCCTAATTAACTACATTTACTTTTTTCACTTAGTTCTACATTTTTCCATTAAATCCTCTAGAATCTGACAAAGCTAATCATGTATACTTGTTACCCCGCAAACTACGCATTTAGTTTAGCAAGGCAAGCCATCATTACAATTAGAGAAATTATCATCGTCAATACTACAAGTTTTGGGACATTTTTAGATTTACAGCTATCTTATAAATTAATAATAATTGCCAACAGTGCACATGCTTTATAGCTTGGTGTTTTGTCATAATTCAAAACCTCCATTGTCTAATTATTTTATCTGACAATGGAGGTTGACACACATTCTCTGCGCTACAGATAAATTCCATAGCAGCAGCGATTACCTTTAGGCAGTATTTTTTTAAGTCTTTCATTGCCGCTGCCCTATTATGCCTCTTGCTCTGTCCAATTGGCCGGATAAGTGACATAAAACACCTTTGAAAAATGGTCAGGCGAACCAAATACAACCGTGGTATCTTTCGGAATATACATAACATCTCCCGGTACAGCGGTGTAAGTAACGCCATTCGCCTGCAAAATAAAGGTTCCCTCCATCACGTAATCGACTTCATCATAACTCAGATGCCAGGGAAGAATGGATTTATCAAAAGACATAAACCCTGCGCAAAGATTCGCTTCCCGTGAAGTGACAACATCTGTCAAATGGACCGTCTGTCCGGGTGGTGCCTCTTGAAACTTCTCCATTACGACGCTCTTCCCCTTCACAAGCGTTACCCGGGGATTAGCGCAAGCCGGTTTGAGAATTTTCCCCACCGTATCTCGGACAATTGCCTGAATCTTCTCGGCCGACAGCGCCGGCTCTACTTCGATCGCAGCTGGTTTCTCCTGGGCCTTCACTCCAGCAAAAGCGGCCGCGCACCCTTCAGGTTTCTTGTCGTCCCCGAATTTCTTGCCTTCCCAAACCAAAGTAATACCTAATTCTTTGGCAATATCAAGCGCCGAAGGTGTTAATACGCTATTAGCGGGAATAAGCGCCTGTTTGCCGCCAGCAGCTATTGTTCTTAGCTCCGCAGCTGAGATGAGATTTCGCAACACTACCGCCTCCTTGATAATTTATAGCAGGCTATCGATTACTTGGCGATCTGGCCGTGGAATAACAGCGTTGGCCACCAGTAGCCCCCGCTGTGCCGCAACGTCACTGCCAACTGCCACCGCGGTCTTGACGGCAGCCACTTCACCGGTAAGAACACAGTAGCTTTTACCGCCGATACCAAACGCCATATGCAGCCTAAGCGGCAACACGTCAGCAGCCTTCACAGCAGCATCAGCAGCTTCGATGGACGCAGCTACGCTATATGTCTCGACAACTCCAATGGCCCTTACTTGCGTCACTTCGTTACCGCCCCCGATGGCCGGTAAAATCGATTGGTGAACATTGGGAATAATGAACTGGTCGACAACATATTCCGCCCCAAGTTCAGCTCCGGCTGTAATCGACTGCTGCACTGCGGATACGTCGCCGCCTGCCAGAACAATATATTTCCCGGGGCAAATGGTCTTGGCTACCAGAATCGTGACGTCCGCCGTCTTGGCCATTATATCTGAGACTTCTATTCCCTTTGCAATGCTGGTTAACTCAACTAACCCAATGGCATGAATCATGAGGCACTGCCTCCCTTGCCGATTATTATAACTTGATCAGTAATTTGTTCTACCTTACCGTCAATACTCGCATGTATCCTGGCTCCCAAGGCCGAGTCTGGAATTTCAGCTACCAGTTGTCCCGAGACAACGCTGTCGCCGACTTTGACTACCGGCGCCGAAGGCGCTCCGGTGTGCTGTTTTAACAGCAGGCAAACCTGGTCTGGCTGATAGATTTTCTTCTCGAGCGGTGCTTCCGGCGGATACCATGGCTTGAGATTCATTCTATTGACCATGCGCGCGGAAGGAACCAGCCGTTCGACCGACATTGGATCAACCCGTCCCAGTTTTCCTTCATAACGAACTTTCTTGCCTGACAACTCGGCTTTTAACGCTCTATTAACCAGTCGGGGGGAAATCCCCACCGGACAGGCAATTATTTCGCAAACACCGCAGTCTGAGCAGGTAAGTGCACTCTTGATAACACTTGGATCTCCCAAACGATTATGGCTGACAGCCCTGATTATTAAATGTGGCGGCAATTCATGGCCGATAATGTGTCTGGGACACAATTCGGTACAATAACAACATTGCTCACACACCATTTTCGCCACCCGTAAAATAGCTTCCAGCGATTTTGTTTTAGAGAGCACCGCCGGATGGTCGGCTGGCAAAACAATCAGTCCGCCCGTGGTTTTGGTTACCGGCTGGTTAATGTCACTGACGACTTTTCCCATAACCGGACCACCCTCGATATACGCCGCCGGATCGCAGGTTGCCCCGCCCGCCAGCGCCAAAACTTCCGACAAAGCCGTACCAATGGGCACAGTTACTGTCAGCGGCCTTTGAACCGCGCCGGAAACGGTAAACGTTCTTGTTGTTACCGGTTCGTCATTCATAGCGCGGGCAACATTGATAAGCGTCTGGACATTATTCACAACCACCCCGATTGTAAGCGGGATAGTTCCCGGCGGCACCCTGAGTCCAGTCGTCAACCAGATGGTCACCACCTCATCGCCAGCCGGATAAACATCATTCAGAATAGCGATCCGCACCCCTTTGGGCAACAAGGGCTCCAGCGCCTCTACAGCCGGTCGATACTTGGCCTTCAGGGCAATAATACCTTCCTCGGCCCCGGTGGCTTCCATGGCGTAGCGCAAGCCGCTTAGCAAAAGCTCAGGATATTCGGCCGCCAGTTGTTGGTCTGTACGAAGCATCGGTTCACACTCGGCGCAGTTCACCAGACATATTTTAGCCTTAGCGTCCAGCTTCACATGGGTGGGAAATCCGGCGCCACCAGCGCCGACCACCCCGGCCGAGCGTACTTTCGCACTAATATTGTTCACCGCATTCACCTACATCAGTGTTCGAATATTTATGATTCAAAGGTCTCTTTATCAATAATTCCCACAATCATGGCATCTACCGGGACCTGCGTATCTTCTAGACTTTGCCGCGCTGACGAACCGGCGGTGACCATGACTATTTCGGTTTCGCCGGCGCCAATTTTATCCCCGGCGATAATAGTGTCGCCACGTTCCTCTAAAACGACCCCACCGGCCTCAGAATACTTTAGCCGCAAAGGTTGTACAACCAAAAATTTCAGGCCGCGCAATGACTCTTCTTTGCGCGTTGACCAGACATTGCCCATCACCCTCGCCAGAATCACAGGTACTTCACCTCTCCCCGATAAACTTCAACCTTCAGTTTCTTGAGAACATCAATAGCGGAAGGAGTCAGAACCGTTGACTTGGCGATATTGAGCACGGTGAGCGGCGTGAGCGACATTGCCTCACGTTCTGAAAACAGGCGCTTATCAAAAGAAACGGCAACGCATTGCCGCGAGGCTTCATCCGCTTTAGTCAGTTTGTTTTTTACCGGTTCGGCAAGGCTCCAAGGTATTTCCGGCAAACTTAACCGGTCAGCTTCAGGCTGATTCGAGGTAAGTTTAAGCGCAGGGGCACCGACAATGACGCCATAAGCTGCAACCTGCCGGACATAACCATTCAGCATGACGCGGTAAGCTTCCGGGGTCCGCTCGGTAAATCCGTAATCAACCCGATCAATTACCACTGCCATACCCTGGCGAATCGACCATCCCACCAAGGAAGTCAATTTATCCGTACTCAGCCCCAGCGCGATGTGCGCTAATTGCTGGCCGGAGCAAACCGGCACCAAAATTCTCGTCCACTTTGTGTCAGCCATTGCCATTTCCCAAGTAATTTGCGGTCCTGTTGCCGCCCTGCGCTCCGGAAAATCATCCATACAGAAGCTGAGCGAGCATTCCGCCCCCCAGCGCCTCTCTAGTTCCGGCAAAGCCTGCTGACTCTCCCGATTATCAACGAAAACCAGACTTTGTTGTTTAGCAGGTTCACTCTGCGATGCGGCCAAAAGCGACTGCAACTGAGGATCCTGCAATATTCTGTTGACTATTTCCCGCAGTATCACTTCATTCAAAAGTTAAGCCCCCTCAATGACAGCCTGCATAGCGCCGGTAACCAGCGCTGCATTCGCCTCGTCAGTATCAAGGTGCAATTCATCCTGGAACTGTGGGCCTACCCGTACCAGCACATCGTCAAACACCGTAGGCCTCTGGCTGTCAATCTTAACCTTCACCCGCTGCCCATCATGGATATTCCACTCCTCAGCCTGTTTGGAATGAAGATGAATATGCCGAGCGGCAACAATAACCCCACGGTCAAGTTCAACCGCGCCAGCCGGGCCCACTAATCGCAACCCAACCGACCCATCAATCTTTCCGGAATCCCGTAAAACAGGCCGGACACCCAGCTTAAATGCATCGGTAGCGCTAATTTCCACCTGGGTTTCCGGGCGTACCGGACCCAAAACGCGGACTCGGTCAATCTTTCCCTTGGGTCCTTCCAGATTAACCGTCTCAATCGCCGCATACTGCCCCGGCTGAGATAATTCTTTTTGTATGGTTAGCGTAGCACCTGGACCGAAGAGCGCCGTCAGATGATCTTGGGATAAATGCAAATGACGACTCGACACCCCGATTGGCACTCGTTTTTCCTTGACCTGCCTTGAACGCTGTTGACATACAAGGATATAAAACAAACTTGACAATCGGTTGAGCGCCAGAACGATATCAGTCCGTTGACAGGTTCCGTCTTCACTGGAGAAAGCGCGGTTAGCGTATAATTCCACTTCCCGCACTTTGGCCCGCAGGCAGTTCAGTCGTGACACCGTCAAGCCATCCCGAAAACTCATCGTCGTATGCCTAATACCGAAATAGCGATCAGGATGGTGCGACATGTCCCTGATTTCTTCCGGTGTCCAGCCCAGCAGCACAGTAAACTCAAGTGGCTGGTTGCGTACCTGCGCCACCATTATCTTTTGGGCAAACAGCGCCACCTCTTCCAGCCGTTGCGCCAACTCTTCCTCCCCGCTCTGTGCCAGTAGCGCCTGTGTCTCGACCAAAGCACAATCAAATAGGTCAAGTTGCCCACGCCAGGCAATGATCGGATGAGTTTTTGCAACCAACTGATCGCCCACAAGATGAGTCATATGTTCAGGCTTTTCCCTGCCAGCACCGGTTGGCAACCAACCAGCATCGGTTCGAGCATCAGTCAAAGCAACGTGCTGGGGCTTATGCCGGGCCGTCGTCAACGGCTGCCGATCTAAGTCCAGTAAACCTTCACCCTCGACTGTCACCTGTACTCCCTGGGACCTCAAATAATCACGGGCCGCCGGGCTGAGAATACTCCCTTGGGGAATAACCATAGAAGTGCTCCTGGTCTTATGCCAATTGGCCCGTAACTCTGTTTCAGTAATAAGCAAAGCTGCATCCCCCTTTTAAGGCAAATTGCCGAAAAACAGGAGGCATATTAATTAGAATATTCTTTATTGTCACCGACCGGCAAAATATATTCCACATCACCATGCGGCCTGGGAATTACGTGTACACTGATAAGTTCCCCAACCCGTTGGGCTGCTGCAGCTCCAGCGTCAACCGATGCTTTTACCGCGCCGACATCGCCACGCACCATAACCGAGACCAAGCCTCCTGTTACATGCTCTTTGCCACACAATGTGACATTGGCTGCCTTCAACATTTGATCAGCCGCCTCAATCGCCGGGATCAGTCCTTTGGTCTCAATCATTCCTAATGCGATCACTTTACGTTCCGCTGCCATCTCATTATTCCTCCCTAAATCTTTTGTTTTCTTTCTTATTAAGCCAGCCTTTTGACGCCTCTGTAGCATATCAAGACACTGAACCCTTCATTGCTTTCAGCACTTGTTCAACAACCGATGCCACCATCGCCGGATCAATAGCCGTCGTCGGCTGACTGATCTTTGGCGCTATTGCCTTGATGACCGGGCCGGCCGGCGTACCGGTGTACCATGCTACCCTTTTGGTATTTAAAAGATGCTTCACTGTGACGTTTTCCGAAACACTCGAACCACCCCAGGTTCCGCTCCCGAGGGTAAATGATGGCGCCAATCCTGTCGTCGCGCCAACTCCACCAAGAGCCGCAGGCGTATTCACCAGTATCCGGAATATTGGTTTTTTCAGGGCAAATTCGGTGATTATGGACTCATCATTACTGTGAATCGCCAAACTATGTCCGATACCGCCGAGTTCCAAGAGCTCTATGCAGCGTTCACAAGCTTCATGCCAGTCTTTTACCCGATAAAAGCCCAGTACCGTCGTCAACTTTTCATAGGAGAGCGGCCACTGCGGCCCCACTCCGTCCAAGAAGGCTACGAGGCATCTGGCCTGCTCCGGAACATTTAGTCCAGCCATTTTGGCTACGAATTGCGGCGATTTACCGACAACCCGCGGATTCACACCGTGATTAGGCAACATCAAGACTTTAGACAGTTTTTCCGTCTCTTCTCTGTCGAGGAAATGAGCTCCTTGGCGTTTGAGCTGGACAATAAGTTCATCGGCAATGCACTCTTCTGCCACTACTGACTGTTCCGAGGCGCAAATCGTGCCGTTGTCAAAGGTCTTGCCGGTAATAATATGCTCAGCCGCTTTCGCCAGATCTGCAGTTCTTTCCACAAACGCCGGTACATTCCCCGGTCCGACTCCCAGTGCCGGTTTACCGCTGCTATATGCGGCTTTCACCAAAGCACTGCCGCCGGTGGCCAGAATGATCGAGGTAAGCGGGTTCTTCATAAGTTCCTGCGTGGCTTCCAGTGAAACTGCACTCAGGCAACCGATCGATCCTGCCGGCGCTCCGGCCGCCTCCGCTGCCTGACTCATAACGCGAGCTGCCTCCGCAGTTGCCCTCACCGCTGACGGATGGGGAGAAAATACTATTGTATTACGGGTCTTTAATGCAATCATCGACTTGAAAATAACCGTTGATGTCGGATTGGTTGTTGGTATGATCCCGGCAATTACTCCCACCGGTTCAGCAATCTCCCAGACCTTGTTCACATCATCCTTGC
>Ga0364910_1068_pt3 | contig 47900 bp, 34 predicted proteins | sample SorcelJu500001C4_3_FD_206970 | JGI IMG/M metagenome (GOLD analysis project Ga0364910, IMG submission 206970) | Enriched cells from Trout Bog Lake Hypolimnion, Wisconsin, USA - BchlTB.June25.5000.01.C4 | ecosystem: Environmental > Aquatic > Freshwater > Lake > Hypolimnion/Profundal zone | place...
AAAGAAAAGCACGCCTCAACTTAACCGCTCAAATTTTCCAAGATTCACAACTGTGTGTAAAATATTCAGGTGTGTTTGTTGCTATTCGTGTGGATTGAGAAAAGTTAATTGGAACGAAATCTCATAGCTTGTTAATAATGCGTTACATAGATTAAACTTTTAATAAGTCGGCTTTGTATAAATTTTAATAATTTTCCTCTCATTTTTATTAGATGAGTGACAGCTGGTGTTTTAAAGGAGTTTAGTTATGAAAGATAATATTTTTCGTATTTTTTTTATTTTAGTACTCGTTGCGGGGTTTGCCTACCAAGATCCAATCATGGGGGAGTGTATTTACGAGACCTATCTAGAAAGTTGGGACAGTCAGTGGCATAAAGTCATGACCGAATTGCCTCCCACACATTCGAACTCTCCAACAAGTTATGACAGAGTTACTTTAAATATTGCTTTCGCTTCCTACACATTTCCGGGATTAAATGGTATCGAGTTTGCAAATCCTGACACTGATGTGCAAACAGTCATTGCTTTTGTGCACTCCCAAAATGGGAAGGTCAAGTTATCGTATGGAGGTGCTTCTTATGCAGGACCAAACTACTTCATTAGTCAGACATACGGTTGGCCGAACAATATTCCTGACCTTGTCGCAGGAGTCACGAATGTCGTTACTAGTTATAATTTTGATGGCATTGATTTTGACATAGAAGATCCTCTTCCAACAGGAACACAAGCTGAACAATTTGCTGAGCAATTATTTAATTTTTTAACTGAAGTGAGAGAAGCTTTGCCAGCGAAAGTCATCTCTTTGACTATTCCAGGCCAGGGATGGGGGACTTATTGGAAAATTCTTGCTCAGAAAGTGGCAGACGCAAAAACAGTCGATTATATCAACTTCATGGAGTATGATATTTGGATTGGTGCTCCTTCATATTCCAAGCAAATCGAGGCGGACATTTTAACTTATACTGCTCCAACTGGCACTTTTCCAGCTCCCAATTATGCTGAAGGGTGGGGAATCCCTGCAAGCTTGATCCAGCTCGGCCTTATGCCAGGAAACGATGATATTGGCAATGTTATGTCTCTTAATGATGCAAAAACTCTCACTCAGTATGCTGTGTCAAATGGATTATTTGGCGTCATGACATGGGATTTAAATCGAGATGCCGGTGCAATAGACCTACATCATCCATATAAATATTCGAAAGCTATTCGGAAAATCCTAGATACAGAGTTACTTGCCGGAAATGCTTTTCTGCCACCCAAGGAAGCATCCTATTAAATCTTAAAACAATTTGTCAGAAGCCAAATACTCAAATACCTATACCCTGAAGATGAGGATTCTCCAAATAGGCATATACTTTATGAAATCAAAAATCACGAAATAAAAGGACTTATATGAATGAACACCCTGCATCTGAAGAAAATCTGGGATTTCTGTTGTGGCGAGTAAGTACACTATGGAGCAGCTCCACTGCTGCTGCTTTAAAACAATTTGGACTTACCCACCCACATTTTGTTATTCTTGCGACCATTGATTGGCTGACAGGCAAAGGGGCAAACCAAGAGCAGATTGGAAGACACGTTGTACTAGATCCCAAGCCTACTGCACATCTACTCCGCAGTCTGCAAGTAAAAGGACTCATAGAGCCATTGCACACCGTGGATGAAAAAAATGGATTTCCACTGCTCACAAATGCTGGAAAGGAGATGTTGGCGAAAGTCTTGCCAGTAATAGAAAGTGCCGATGCAGCCTTTTTTGCATCCATTGAGTCAACAAATTCTAAAATGGTTACTGCGTTGCAAATACTTGCGCGCGCCAATTTCTCAAAACATGGCGGAGAATCTTGCTGTCTCTCAGAAGACGATGGAGAATCATGTGGTAGTTAGCTCCAAGATTCTTTGTTACGTTTGAAATTGAGATGCCCTTGTTTTGCTTTTTATCGTTTGATTGTTGATGTTTCGAAGTCCACTTTTAGCTAAAATTTTTGCAACGTCAAAAAAAAATTACTAAATAATCCTATCTTGTGTATCTTTTCACTTTAAATGAAAAAAAATTTGCCACGAGCTGTTTAAGATGAAAAAAATACCATTGTTATGCATTTGGATCTTTTACATCACCTTTTGGGTGGGAACGAATGTTTTTGGGCAAGAGAACAATATTAATTTGCCTTCTCAAATCATACAGAATATTCCTCCAAATGGCATTGTCATCAATGCACCAGGAACATATGTTTTTGCAAACGACATTACATGGGCTCCAACGACCGCTGCGGTAGCCATCACCATTCAAGCAAATGATGTGATTCTTGATATGCAAGGTTTTGCCCTCCGATCTGTTCCGACTCTCTTTAAGACCGTAGGAATTTTAGCCCAAGCAAGTGATGAGACTCAATCGCTTACGGATCTGCAAATCATCAATGGGACAGTTCGTAATATGGGGCTATTTGGCATAGAATGCAGCAAATGCGTTAACGTATCCATAAATGAGGTTGTGATCGATGGGCTTACTGTCAACGACACAGTTAATTTCACACAACCCGCGGGTATCCTAGCAAATTCCTGCATCAACGTTTCTATCAACAAATGCATTGTCAAAAATATAAATGTGCAAGTTGCCTCTGTTTCTGGAATTCAGTTCAATTCAACGATCGGCGCAAGCGTTACCAATTGCCGGATCAAAAATCTGCTCAATCGTGATGGGGTATGTGCAGGCATCGGCCATTTACTTTGCGCAGGTATCCTTGTCAAGTCATGCAAGATAGATAATATTAAGACTGAGTTCATCGATAATATCAATACTTCAGGGCACACATCTATTGGAATCCTCCCTTTTTTGTCGTCAAATATCAAGATTGCGAAGTGTGACATTTCAAATGTTACAGGATGTTGTGACGACGCGCATGGATTAAGTCTTTTTGTCTGCAGTAATGCTATCGTCAAGAAATGCAAAGTCAAGAATGTTTTAGATGGAGCTGGCCCTGCTCAAACGGGAGCGAAAGCAACAGGAATTGAAGTCTATGCAAGTGAGGTAATAGTCATTGATTGCTTCGTCAAAAATATTGTGGCTATTAATCCCCAAGACTTACAGGCAGCTGGTTATAGCGTTGCTTTAGCTAATGATGTGAAATTCATCAGATGCCAAGCAGAAAAAGTCAAGGTTGTCGATGCACAAGGTCATCACAATCCTGCTTTAGGATTTGGTGTTGGATTTGGCTGGGCGCCTGATCCGAGGCCTGAATTTCTTGCACCTGCTACAAATGTTCTCTATCTTGATTGTATTGCTGCACATTGTCAGGTAGGCTTTGACACCTGGGATCATATTGATTCCGTTTGGGCTTATATTATCTCAAAATGTAACGATATTGCAATTTTAGTTCAGAAGAACGGTCAGCGCACGATTTCATGCAATGCTTGCTCTGAATGCGGCTGTCTGGGACCGGGTTGCTTCCCAACTCCATATGTCGTCACCATTGACAACCAAGCTAAAAATAATATATTTGAGCACGTCAAGAAAATTAAACATTGCAATCATAAATGATTTTTTCTTGGGCATCTCAATCCTCAAATAGATCACGTTGCAGCCTTCATGAAGGTGTATGGGCTGTTTGTTGATCAATCTCCTCAATTTAATCAGACTGCCCCAAACGACAGATCTAAGAGCAGTGAATTATCTGCTGATGAATCGGTTAATAATCTTTTTTGTTTTATTTTAATTTGTTAGATGTTAAGGTTGTTGTCTACAAAAACGAGGAGGCAAATGAGAGGTAACTTTTGCCTATCGTGAATTGAGTATAAATTCTCCTCCTCGTTATGCAATTCCCATGATTTTAAACATTATTATAAGTTTTATGCATTTTATGTTCAGATTATTATTTTCCATACTATTATTTGTAAATGTGTCTCTCGTTGGACTTGAAACGACAGAAACCACCCAGCAAAATCGGATGATTTGGGATCTGGATTACATCAAAAAAATTTTTGAATATAGTTATGCTCCAGCTGAATGGAAAAGAGAGCTTTTCGGTTGGGACCTGGAAAGTAAATTCCAATCTGCAGTGGATGAAGTAAAACGAAATAAATGGAATGACATTAAACAGTTTCACAAAACGCTTATAAAATTCTGTAAATCTACACGCGACTATCATGTATCGATTTCGTTCACTTCAACGGAATACGCTTCTCTACCTATCGATATCAGATGTCGCAATGGAAAGTACATTATCACGAAGATAAAAGAGGATGCGGAATTACCTTTAAAGAAAGGCGATGAGATCCTCACGATGGACGGAATTCCAGTTGAAACCGTCGTTGCTGAACTCCAAAAAGAATGGGGAGAAGAAAACCAGCCGGCAACCGATCGGGCCAAGGCCTTAGAGATTCTGACAAGGCGCAATGGAAGACTTGGCCACCATGTACCGCAAGGATTGGTCACAATAGAAGTGAAGAAGCCTGATTCAGACGAAATAGAGACCTGTCAAATCGAGTGGAATTACAAGCCCGAACGTGTCATTAATCCCTTTATCAATAACTTCGTAGAGACCATTGAAGAGAAGTCCAGCAGACACTTTCTAGAAGAAATGTTCATTCAAAGATCCACCATCCCTTACTATGATGAAATGAAAGAGGTGTTTTCTGATGACGGTCTTCCTCAAGATCTGCTCGGTTCCAGAAGAAGTGTTTTTTCAACAATAGGAAAAGAGAAAATAGACGAGTTAGGAACAGGGAAAGCAACCGAAGAATTCATTTCCTGGATATGGAAATGGTTACGGTGGAAAAGTCTTCCTGAGGAAGCTAAGAAATTTTTTGATGCCCATTTGATTGAGTTGCCTTCAGGCAAATATGTAGGCTATGTCCGTATTTCAACTTATAATGAAGAAGATTCAGAAAAAGCTCTGACAGCTTTTCTTTCTTGTATTAAGTGCTTTCAAAATATAGCTGATATGTTGCTTATCGATCAGACTAATAATCCTGGAGGTTATGCTCTATACGTGTATGCTTTGGCTTCCGCATTGACGGATCGTCCACTTGTAACTTTCAAAGAAAGAAGATTATTGACGCAAAGTGATGTTCTCAAGGCCATTGAAATAATTGATTTTTTGAAAGATAATGAATTTGACAAGTTGGGAAATCTAACGGTTATGGGATTTCTGGCACGCGATCTCATTCAAAATAAATTAAACAAGTCTCATTTTATTTTAAGCCAATGGGAGGAAGGTCATCTTTTGACGGACCCATACCCACTCGAAGGAATGGAGGTCATTAAACCTCATCCAACAGTGAATTTTACCAAGCCCATTTTTATTTTAATCAATGAAATGGACTTTTCTTGCGCAGACGTATTCCCTGCGATTTTTCAAGATAATAGACGTGCGACCATTATTGGGACTCCTACAGCTGGAGCTGGAGGAGCGGTAAGCAGTTTATCTTTTACTAATATCAATGGGATACATCAATTGAGACATACCGATTCAATCCTCTACCGTCTTGATGGAGTACCCATTGAAAACTTAGGAGTAACTCCAGATATCTTTTTTGATTTCAACAATGAGATGTATGATGAAGACAATGTGTTTGCGGATTTTAGTAAAATTTACGACATTCTCGATACATATCATGACACAAAAGTCAGGTAAAAATAGAAAATGGGCTGAGTTAGATAAAAGAATTTGAGCCCTTGCCGTCGCTCAGCTATTTTCTTCCCAAATTTGTACAAGGTGGACGAGGGTTGTGGCTGATAAAACCATATCTTGTAAACTAATCCATTCCTTAGGACTGTGATATTGATGAAAACCTGTGAAGATGTTTGGTGTTGGCAAACCACGCTCTGTGAGAAGCGATCCATCTGTCCCTCCTCTCATTGCTTCTGAAAAGGGAGTTAGACCCGCTCGTTCTACAGCCTGTTTTGCAAATTCAACGGGCCTCATGTCCTTCTCTAGCCAGTATCGCATATTTCGATACTGGTGTTCGATGGTGAGATTCCACTTCGCTTTTGGCTGGTCCTTTTGAAGTTCTGCAATGATCTTTTGTAAAAATTGTCCTTTTGCTTCCAAATCGCTGATTTCAAAATCTCTTAAAATGAGGCGGATTGATGCTTTTTCAGGTGTCCCAGCGATCTCAGTGGGATGGATAAACCCTTCTCGACCACTCGTCATTTCAGGAGAGATTTCTTTGGACAATCGATGGATGAATTCCGCCGCTAATCGCAACGCGTTTACCATCACCCCTTTTGCAGAGCCCGGATGAGAGGCAACTCCTTCGATAGTAATCAAGGCAGAGTCAGCACTGAATGTTTCAAAATCAATTTCACCTCGGTGCTCTGAATCCAATGTATACGCTGCCTGAGCATTTAAATCGGCTAGATCGAGCTTGTGCATGCCTCTGCCGATTTCTTCATCTGGATTGAAGCAAATACGTATGGGGCCATGAGGAATTTCTAAATGCTCTACTAAATACTTAGCTGCAGCTATGATGATCGCAACTCCCGCCTTGTCATCAGCCCCAAGAAGGGTTTTCCCAGAACCTGTTATGATATCCTCTCCGAGTTTCTGAGCGAGTAAAGGGATTTCTTCAACAGTCAGAATTTGCGACTGATCTTCAGGCAAAATAATGGGTTGTCCATCATATCTTCGATGGACAAGAGGTTTCGCATTCCCGGGGCATGCATTTGATGTATCTATATGGGCCAACAAGGCGATTTGAGGGACGTTTTCTTTTTTTGAATTCCGAGGAATAGTTGCCAAAACATATCCAAACTCTGTTGTACGGACATCTTCTAAACCAAGTTCTTTAAGCTCATTTTCTAACACATGGATTAAATCCCATTGCCTTGCTGTGCTAGGAGTTGTGGCAGAATGCGGATCGCTTTGCGTATCTATCTGAACATAACTCAAAAACCGATTTAACAAGTATTCTTTGTCAATGCTGATCATGTGATTGAAAGATTGTAGTGTTGGAGAAATAGCGGGCAGATATCGGGCTGTCTTGAATGGACAAAAAATTTGAATTAACAAATGTGAACATAATATTCTTTAGTTAGATTCGTTAATAACATAAAATTCGATGAATCATTAGTTATGCTCACAAAAAATAAAAGGTTCTTGTCAGAAATAAAATAATGATTTCCAAAAAGTAGAACCTTAACTTAACAAATCTACAAATTTTACTTCAATTAAATTGGACGTATAAACGAAAAGTTATTTGGTTAAAATTAACGCGAGTCTCGGAGAAGCGAATAGACATTCGTCGATTATTAAAATGACTAGATTTTTGATTTCAAAAGAGATAAGAAATTTTAGAGCTTCTCAACCGTGAGTGGCGGCAAAGTCCCAACCTCACGGTTGAAGTCGATGGGTGTATCTTTTTCACCTACAATATATCATCGATTAATATAGCTCTCTGAGTAACTTGGATATCCAGTAGGGTAATTCAGGGAAGAAGGAGGATTTACGAAGGTAGTATTGGGATTGTACATACCGGGATTATAATAATATGCCCTGCTACCAGGGTATGCATATGTATTTGGATAGACTGGGGAAGTAGAATATGAAGAATAAGAAGGATAATTAGAGTCATAAGTTGCATAATTAGCGCCATAGATAGACGAAGGATATCCATATGTTCCATAGTAAGAGCCGGCTGGATATCCGTAATTTCCATAATAGGCGCCGGCGGGATATCCATAAGCGCCGTAAGTACCATAAATGCCGCCGGGATATCCATAAGCACCATAATAAGAATCATAGCCATAGTATCTTGCAGCGTTATTTCGATATTGATCCAGGGCCCTCCTGTCGCGGAGGCTGCGATCCGTGCGGTCTGCAAGACCATAGTTTTGTCGTCCCACTACGTTGCCTCCTTGTTTGCCTTGGATTTGTTGTCCAATTATTTTGGCTCCTTGTTTGCCAACGACTTTTCCTTGACGACCATCACCACGTCCATCACGACTATCTGCATTAACAAGCAAGGGAAGGGAACTCATTAATATTACCATTAGCCCTAACAAAAATGAAAATGCGATGCGGTACATACGACCTCCATCTTTATTTTAAAATCTATCAAATTGCCATAAATAGTTTACCTCTATTTAAAAAAATAAATTGATTTATATAATATTATTATATTTTTATCAAATATTGTACGTCAATAAATTATAATATTTTTTAGTCAAAATTTTTGAACACACTGATGAATGAGAAGGCGTACGTATGGCATAGGGGAATTCGGGGTTGTTATCAATGATACATAGGCGTTTAATGAAAGGGGACGGTTTCTTTCAAAAGGTTCGGGGCGACGGGATTCGAACCCATGACCTCTTCGTCCCGAACGAAGCGCGCTAGCCAAACTGCGCTACGCCCCGAAAATGATACACAAGATAAGTCACGCATCGCTGACAAGATAATGATTTTTTCGATTAAATACCAGTTATTTATTGACCTTCATGTTTTTTCAGCTAATCAGCCAACACACCAGATAGTCTTTGATTGTATTTATCTCCTAAATAACAAATTGCAAGTTATCTCTCTGTGCTCTCTGTGTGCTCTGTGGTAAAAATAAACCACAGAGCACACAGAGAGCACAGAGAGAGACAAAAAGGCTCAGAAGAAGAATCGCGATCGGTCTTGTGAATTCTTTTTGCCTGTTCTTTTTCTCCTTCCTCTTGCCTTAATTTAGTATGCCCTTTTTTTATTAAAATATATTTAAAAAAAGCATAGCATAATTTTATTCAGTAATAATCATCCGCATTAAAAGTCAAACTGTTAGGAAACGGATGTTTTTAAATACAATTGCATTCTAGGTATAAGGGGATGATCTTGAGGGAAGAACTCTGCCACCGCATCTAAGAGGAATAACGAATGTCTTCTATGAATAGAGTAGTTCGGTTCTTCTGTCCATATAAGCGAGCAAATATAAGATTCAATCATAAGTGGTGCTTTTTTCTTATCATCGAAAAGTTTTATCAATGGCACCAAGCAATAGTAATCAAGGAGCTCTTTCTGAAAGCTATCTTGAGGACAAAGCAGCAACAGGCATTTTAACAACAGATCGCTTGCTTCTACAATATCTTTAGTATTAGTGGAAGGGAGTGTCAACTTAAAATTGGGAAAATCGGCATCGACTCTATCCAATAATTTATTTAACAGATTGTCAATGCTGCTAAGATCGAGAGCTTCGCTAATGTAGTAGTTACTAAAAATATATGATAGGCGAGTGTTAAAATAACGATTTAAAATTTGGCGAGGAGAAATTTCAAAAGCATTTTCCATTTTCTTTCTTTCAAAAGCGTAATCTTTGAGCAATGCAGGATCTAATGATTTGCCTTTATGTGGCAAAGCCGAAGACGGTAAAACGCAATAATCCGATAATAGACCCTTGAAGTATTCAATACATGTTTTTTTGTAGCGCATGAGACCATTGGGATGAGTAAAAAGCGTCGTCATCAAGTTGAAACTTATTTTCACAAATTCTTTGTCTAACGTGGAGACTCCAAGCGATGGGATGATGATATGCTCGAGCATTTCCACTCCCCAAATAGAAAATTCCCGACTGCTATCCAGATTGTTCTTGTAGGCAAATCGCACTTGGCTGCGGGCAAGCATACGTTGAACATTAATTAACTGAATAGGATTTAAACCATGTTGATTCAGTTTAACGATTGCTTCAGCTTCTCTGAGCTCTTTTTCTTCATCACTTTGACAAAGCGACTGGAGTTTAGAATAAATACGCGAATTGCAGAGCTCGTTCTCCTCATCGAAGGGCTCTTGATCGATTGTACGAGAATCATCTTTATCAGATAATTGACAAATTTGGAGCATATTAGTTGCGGTTTCATCGATCAAAAGACTCAAATTGGTTCCGATAAGATCATCAATGCTGTCCATATTGAACTTAGGGTGTTGAGCCATTTTTTGTTTGAAGGTATTTAAGATGCCGCTCAATAAGAACATTCCCTCGTTTCTCTGCGCTAGAGGTAAGGACTTTATCCCTTTCGTAAATTCCAACACCATATCCAGATGTTGTTGGGTAGCGCAGTCGGGGAAAGCTGGTAATGTTAAGAGACCTGCAAAGATGTTTAGTGCCTGAATGAAATTTTCTCCCTTTGTGCTTTTAAGTAATATTGAAACAAATAAAGTTTCGATTTTCACATGCTTGTGTGGTCTGACACAATCGGCTAAGTAAGCATAGATTGTCGGGCGCAGATGAGCGATACGTTCAAATTCAACAATGTTATCTGGCCTTGGAGGAGCGGCAGAAGCTTCTTTCAACCATACAAGCAAGCAAGAAAGAAAACGTTTTTCTTGAAAGGCTCGATCAGGAAACACTAAATTTAAAGGATCTTTTTGGTTTAACATTTGCAACAAAACTGAGCAAAAATGTTCTAACGGAGGTTCTTCCCCGTTATTTCTTAAGAGCCATAAAATATGAATGCGAATGGCATCTAGTTTTATCCATTGCGCAGGTTCGGTATTATCGATTTTTTTCTTATTAGTTAATAAATTGTCCACCCGTTCCTGGAGACACTTATTAGCAAATTTACATAAATCAACATCTTTTGACTTTAAAATTCTTTCCAATGTGGCTAGCCATAGATCATGATTGGGATGAATAGTAAAATGCAGAAGTTCAAGGGATGGTTTTAAGCTGGATTTATTATCATTCCCATCGCTTGTTGTTTCATTAAGGAGTTCATTGACCAGGTCAGTTGCCTTTTCTCTAAAAGAGATGGGATTGATATGAGCTTCTTTGGCAGCATTCATGGTTTCTAATAAAAGATTTCTTAGTTCTCTTGGATGCTCTGCAAATTCCTTCACAGAAAGTTGATGTAATTTCCCCAAGAGGTCTACTTTGAAGCCAGGATGAAGAAGACAAATTTTCAAACATAGACTGTACTGGCCGTAAGAGAAAAATTCAGCAACTATCTTTTGTAAACGGTTAAGACAATCGCCGTTGCCAGCTAAAAAAGGTAACAAATCCATCTCGATAGCAACGTAGGCTTGTCCAAACTCATTGTTTTTAATGAGTGTTTCTACGTGTTTAATCACTTTCTCCCATACAGGGATTTTGGAAGATCCTGGGTATAATTCCATTCGGTGCGCTTCTAAATAGCCTTCCAATTCAGGATATGATTGACCTTGAAACAGACTTTTGAGGGTTCTCAGTAAAGTTGCGCCAAGATCTCTCCAACCTGGATGATCACTTTCTAGCAAACTCTTTCCAAAAGAGAACAGAAATTTTGCATGTTTTCTTTTGTCAAGATAGTTCCATATGCATAACTGATTGCCCGCTATCCAAAGAGCTGCACCGTTTGCAACATTCTCTTTCCATGCTCGTGCACAAGTCTTAAGCCAGAGGTTTGCTAAACGACGATTTGTGATCAGCAGATTGCTTTTCAAGCAGTGTCTCATGATTTTGATAAATGCGTCGGGGAGAATCGATGGGTTCAGCTGGAAAATTTCTAAGCAAATATCTTCAATTTTTTTCTGGGGTAACCCATTTATAGGCCTGTAGGAGGTAGCGATAGTATCAACTAAATAGACATAGAGTTCAAAACGTGAAGGTTCCTTATTCTCTGCCAGGTAGTCAAAAAGCGGTTGTAGGACGTCTTGGATCTCTTTACTGTCGGATGTGGTTGGTTTACGCGCAAGAAAAGCAGTAGCTGAGAGAAAGGCGGAATCTGAGACAACATGTTGGTTGCCGGCTGCAACAGAAAGTGAAAGAACTTGATCTTTTTTTTCCGCCTCTAATAGGTTGGCAAGCAAAGAAAATAGATACTTCTCAGATTCCATGATTTGTTTAGGATAATGATGTCTAAGCAACTTAAGTAAATAGACAAAGGAAAAATGGATTTGTAATTGCTGCGACAAAGGAGGTTTACTTTTAATAAAATCTGCAATTTCGCTCAAGCATACCTGTCCGCCTTTTGAATCCACCATTTTCTTTTCAAAGAGGATTGAAGCTATTCTCAGACCTAATTCAGGAGAGTCGATTACGGAAGTTCGATAGAGAGATAATCCTAATGATTTGGCTTGCTTTGGGGTCAGAGTTGCCGACCATCTAAACCATATGGAAAAAGTCGATCGTATGATTTTCTTATGTTTGACAGAAGTCATCCAAGGCAAAACATTAGCGACAAACAATGTGGGATCGAAATCAGGTTTTTGAATATGCTTTAGCAACAAATTCAGGAATTTTTCCTTTTTACCATGATGCAATTCCGGTAAGAAAATAGAGAAGCTTCTTTCCAGCAGGCAATGGATAGCCGTGCGGTGGGCAGGATTGTATTCCAGTACAAGGATCTCAGGCAGAAATTCAAGCCAGCTTCTAAATGTGGAGAAAGTAGGTTGCAAGGCATGAGAGGCATGCAGCATATCTACGGCTATTTGTTGAATGGGACGCAAAGGATGATATAATAGCTCAATGGCAGAGGCGTGTATTTCTTTATTGTTGAAGAGAAGGTTGTCTGCCTCTTTTATCAGCGGCGACTCTTTGTCTAAAACGAAGCGGTGAGAAAGAGCAAAGTCATGAACAAGTTCTACGAAGCACTCCTCTAAGGTTGGATTTAACAAAGTGTTTTGAAGACAATTGAGCGCCTTTTGAGGAGTAAAAGGTAAGACCAAAGTTGATTTTTGAGTTGTGCTTGGGATGGTTACCCTGATAGCTGCAGCTCCCTCATGTAGGGTCAGAGAGATCAAATTGCTGCAGAGTTTTCTTTTTGTGGGATCTACCATTAACCAACGGAAAGCAAGAAGTTGAAGAAATGAAGAAAGTGTAGCAAAACTGATTTGTTTAGATCCCAATCTTTGGGCCATTCTTGTTAATGGGCTTGCAGGTAGATCTTGATCAGATTCTGCCCTAATTTCTACCAATTTAAGTCCTAACAGTTCCCAAACCTGCTCAATTTTTTCATCTGAGAATTCTTTAGATGTGAAATTTAAACAAACATTGACATGATGAGCGATGAGACTGTCTACATCATGGGAACTTTGCTTTTTCCATTCATTGTAGATCAATTCGACAACTGTTTCTGCATAAAAACGTTCATCTGTACAAGATTTTAAGAAGATTTTTTTTAAAACCAAAGGCGCTAATGAATCGATATGACGGCATCCTTTTGTTCTCCAAAACCAATACTGAACCCAATCGATTGCAGCAACTCGAGATTTTTGCCCTTCAAAGTCAGATTCGACGTTGTTTTCCTCATCTAAACACCTCCAATGACCTGTGAATTTATCTTCACATGACGATGAAACCGCAGTATTTTCTTCTTGGATAGCAGCAAAAGATTGTGGATTTGATGAATTTTTTGAATCATTTTTCGAGGCAATTTGAGGATCTTGAGTTCCTTGATTTAGGGGAACGGGCAAAGAAGTAGCTGGATGTATCATCGATTGTAAATCCTTATAGAGTGAATTTTATTAAAACAAGAAAAGGCCTTTGTGTATGGCGATCATCTGTTTTTTCTGCCTAGTTTCCGTACAATTGTGTAATGCTTTTCTTCGACAGGCATAATCGATAGGCGCATTCCCTTCTTCAGCACAAGCATGTCTAGAAGGTCTTGAGTCTTCTTTATTTCTTCTAAAGAAACAAAATGGGGAAATTTCTCAACAAACTTAACCTCTATCATCATCCAAATTGGGTTTTCTAACGTACTTTTTGGATCAAAATAGTGGCTATTCGAATCAAGAGCAGTTAAGTCCGGAACGCATGGACTTGAAATGCAACATATGCCAGCAACGCCGGGGGGTGAAGCATTGGAGTGATAAAAAAGAGCTAAATCTCCTATTTTCATTTGGTCCCGCATATAATTGCGAGCTTGATAATTACGAACGCCTTCCCAATACGTAGAACCGTCTCGAAACAGATCATCGATTGAATAGGTCGTAGGCTCTGATTTCATTAGCCAATAACGCATGCATTTTCCTTTGCTTATCCAATTCATTTATGTGTTTTCTAAGATCTTGAAGGCTTTGCCAAAAATCTTTCTATTTTGTCAGATACGTATAATGAAAACCTCATAAATTTTTAAGTGATTTTTGCAAAAGAATTTTCCCTTTCACGTGAACAATGCTGCGATTTGTCTAAGACCTCAGGTCTTCACAGCCGAAGATTACCAAAAATGATTTGTTGCTTCGCTCCTTGACATCTTAATTAATTGAGCTTAAAATCCCTAAGCTATTAAATATTAAATAAATGAAAGATTATTTATGAGTTCAAGGCATAGTTTTCGGCAGTTTATTTATTTATTTGGACTTGTTTTGGCGATCGCTGCTAACACATTGGTGGCATCTCTAGAACAACCAGATCGAGAGGGCGAAGGGGTAGAGATCCAGACAACCATTGCATCCTCTTCATCTGTCGATTCAGGGACATCGGTTGAAACAACCGAGGAATCTTCGAAATCAGCGGGAACTTATCAATGGTATAAATTAGGAACAGTTGAATACCTTTCTAAGGAACCCGTCCCTGTGGAACATCACTTCGCAAGTGTCGATAGAAGGTTAGAGCACGATGTGTACTGGCTGTTTGAGAATGACTGGCAAATACGAAAAAAGCAGGAAAAGTTGCGACACTTATCGTCTTCAGACGAGGAATATGTAACACTTAAAAAAGATATTGCCGAAGTTTTTCAAGAACAAAAGCGCCGCACCAATTGCTATTATGAACACTGTCGCATCAATATTATAGATTATGTTGAACCTTGTCACATTCCAAAAGATCTGGCGTGGCGTTTTGGCTTGCTTTTTGCCCTCTATGGCAACTTTGACAAGGAGATAACGCTTACGGATTTAGAGCCATCCCTTGGAAGCGGTTTTGAACGAGGGCGATCAGAAAATGCTAAGCTTTTGGAGTTTTATAAAACCTCACTCTTGTTTTTTTCCTATTACTTGGGTTTAAGCGATAGGTTGCCTCCGGCTCTTCAGCATACCAATCTTCACGAGATTGTTTCTCATTCTGAATTTATCTCAGCTCTCGATGACCATTTTCAAAAAGAGTTTTTTTTGGTTGATGAAACGGTGTGGATACGAGCGATTCAAGAGCTCGATCAACAGCGCTTAGAGCATATTTGCGTTTTGTTTCGCTGTTTTTATCGCCTATTTCTACAAAATAGGGAGTCTCTCCCTGAGTTCTATGTCTCTTTAGCAGCACACTTAAGCAATATCACAACAAAGATAATGCTCTCTGCGCAGAAAAATCCAGGTTTGAATTTAGACGCTATCAATCCATGGATGTTTAAGCTCTATATTGATCTTAAAAAGTGGGAAGCGCTTCAGAAAGAAGATAAAACTCTTATGGCACCGGAATTTCATACACTGCTGCCTATATTGCAAGAGCGATGTTTGAGATTCATGCCCAACGCATTTACTCTGGAGGACGTAGTTGAGGAAAACGAGTATGCCATTTGCAAAGCGGTGCGAAAGAAAAATCTTTTGCCCACTCATCAAGGAAATTGGGATAAGGGTGAGGAAATCATTGATGAATTTGAATTTAGCCCGTCGGTTATGCGAAAAGACTTCCTTCATATTGCGGATTTTTTCGACAACAGAGCTCGCTATATCAAGGGATACAGAGTAGCCATTTATGAAAAAAGCGAAATGGTCGAGGGGATATACAATTACTTAAGCGGTTTTGTGGAGATGAGCGATGTGCCAATCACAGAGGATAATGCCTTAGACTACCTCCTTTTGATCAAGCTCTTCGATCTCATGGCAGAAGTGTGGAATTCCCACTATCATGTCGATTATGAGTGCAATGCAGGCATACATTACGGGATGAGGGGGTTTGGTCAGTTTTATTTTCCACGAACGACCTATGAGCTTAGAAAAAAGATACTCAAGCTGTGTCCCCAGATTAAATCTTATGAAGCGCTCACTGTCTCGTTAAATCCTCAAAAAGTACGCGATGAGAAGGAGGATATAACGCCGGGTGGCTGGATTGATGAGTCTGAAACGCTGCGACAAATGTGCGTTGACGATCTGCTGAAGAAAGCACAACACCTCTCTTATATGATGGAACAATCTCCTCTAAAAGAGATAGTTGTGGGCACGCGGGGAATTTCCGGCGCTGGAAAATCGACATTCCTAAAAAGGAATATATTGCCTTTGATTGTACCGGAAGGAGAGAGAACGCCTGAACAAATCGATAAGTTAGCTCAAGGAATACTCAATCCCGATATCATCAAGGCGGTTCTCAAAAAGTTGCAAGGGGACACCCTTAACACACAGATTCACACCGAAGGTGTTAATGCTTTCAAACAACTATTTGGAGAAATTGCCGATAAAACAGGCTATATCCTTGACAAGCGGCAGTTAACTCCTCACGATATTATGACCACTTTGGTGGAACCAGCTAAAAAGGGGAGCCGCACTGTTTGGCTTTTTGACGTCGATATTCCCCTTGCTTCTTGCATATCTCGCATCCTGGCAAGGGAGCCGCGTGGCGAAGATTCCTGTCCTGAATATGAGGTGTTGATCGATGGAATTAAATCGATAAGACGCTATAGGGCCCAAGTCGTGCGGCTTGCCATCAGTGAAGATACCATCTCCAAGTATGAGCTATATGCTACGAGCAAGCAGTGCCTGATCGCCCACAAAGTAAGCGGAGAGCTTTGCCCATTTGGCTCAGAATCACCACATTCTTTGTGCATTCATAATCCTCATCTTTTCAATGAATGCTTAAAAGAGCCGACCGATCAAGAAATCGAAATAGAGCTTTCTCAAGTCATTGACGACGCCTTTATTGCTGACGCGATTGCTAGAGGAGACATCATTCCCGAGCAGTGCGGATCCTTAGAAAAATGGCGGGGCATGACCTTGAAAAAAGCCATTCAACTGCATGTCCAAGGGGATAAGGGTAGTGATGACCTGAGCCTTTTTGAACCGGCGATGGTTTTTCCCTTCAATGGAGAAGAGTGGCTTGCCGATCTTCCACAGCTTATCGCATATCTGCAAAGCGAACATCTCCTACACATCCGTGGGGTTGATGAAACGGGTGGAGGACTTCACTGGGAGGCCGGACAATTCGAGAAAGGCTTAAATCTCAAATATCAACCGGAAGCGAAAGTTCCAGGCTATAGCCAGGGTGGCTTCCAAATGAAAATCGGTTACTTCATCATCCCCATGGAAAATTTGGAACTGCACATATCGGAAAATCTATCACCCGGCGTCGCTAGGGAGCTTGGGGTCCGAAATGAAAACGGAGAGTTGATTGGATTACGCTTTTTCGTCCATCCGGCGGCTTATGTCCATTTCGCACCGCTGTTGCGGGCTAATATCCCGTTCGTGCCGCCCTCAGAGTCAGGATTTATGGGCACGCCAACCGGGTCTTATAACTCTTGGTTGATACGCTGCGTCTCCATGAGTGATAGAAGGCCCTTCATTGTCAAAATGGGAACACCGAACGGCCCAGGCGATATCAAGAATCTTTTCGCGGGTGATGATATTGTGAAGACTCTAAAGTGCCAAAAAAGACTAGATAAGCTTCCTGATAGTCCTGATTTTTTACTTTTTAAGGAAACGGCAGGACTTATTCTTAAAGATATTCCTGGTTATCCTGCCGGTACTCTCGATTCAGGCATTGTCATCTGCGAGCTTCCAGAGGAACTAGTCACGGGAGAGTGCAAAATTTTGAGCCTCTCGGCGGTAATGTCATGCGAGCGCATCAAACCAGAAAATCGAGGCATTGCGGCCTTGGAAGGGAACCATGCAGAAATGCATGAACTACCCCTCATTTATGAATTGATAGAGGTTGCAATCCAAAAAGGGCTTTGCAAAACTCCTGCGGAGTTCTTGCAAAACTATTTCATCGATGCTTATCTTAAATCTATCGAACCCTTAGTTTTCAAAGAGGGATATTCTATAGCAGCTGAAGGAGAAAATCTCTATTTGGTCCTCAGTCCCGACAATACGATAAGAGGCTTTGCCTACAGAGGCGTTGAGGGGATGGTATTGAAGAACAACTTTTTGGAATCGTATGCTTGGTTTTACCGCTACACTAACTTTATCAAGCTCTTAAATGTGCTCACTCAGTCTGAAAGTGATAAAATGCTTCCTCCTTTAGGAGCGCCGATTCGGGCAGGCACAGAAAAGCTAGCATCCGAACGCAATCTCTATCGCTACCTTTGCACAAGAGTAGACAAAGAGGCGGCCTCCTCATTGAAAAAGCTCTCGATTACCCAAGAAGAGAGTTTAAAACTGCTCAAGCAACTGGACGCTTCCTATTTAGCCTTAGTGAAGCGTTATTTTGCAATTGATGAAGCTGACATTTTCAATCCTGATGGTACTGTGCCATGTGCAGAAAAAGGATCTCTGACTGACAAGGCCTTACGACAAAAGAATCAAGCTCTTTGGGAAAAAAGGATCTCTGTAGACGAGATGAAATAAAAGTAAACACCAAAGGAATACATGAGTCCAAAGAATAATCGCATTATGATCTCTAAAAATCTTGGAGAAATCATCGGGCAATTTAATTAATTCGCTGTAGAATCTCTATGCTATTAAATCTTAAATAAATGAAAGGTCTTTTATGTATTCAAAGAATCCTTTTAAGCAATATTTTTATTTATTCGGATTCTTTGCAGCAATTGCTGTTCATGCGTGGGCGATATCTCTAGAAGAGCCCGATCGAGGGAGCGAAGGAGAAGCGACCGGGACGACTGATGCATCCTCTTCATCTGTCGATTCAGCGAAATCAGTTGAAATAACTGAGGAATCGTCGGAATCCTCGGGAACTTTTCAAGAGTACACAATAGGAAATCATTCCTACTTTGCCACAAAACCAATCTCTGTGGAAGATTACCTTGCGCGTGTCTATAAGTGGTCACACTCGCAAACATACTGGCTCTTTGAGGATGACTGGATGATACGAAAAAAGCAGGAAACGTTGCGAAATCTATCGCTTGCAGATGAGGAATATGCCACGCTTAAAAAAGATATTGCTGAAACTTTTCAAGAACAAAAGCGCCGCACCAATTGTGAATATGAATCCCTGCGTATCCGTATTATAGATTTAGTTGAACCTTGTCACATTCCAAGAAATCTGGCCTGGCGGTTTGGCTTGCTTTTAGCCCTCTACGGCAACTTTGACAATGAGAGAACACTTTGGGATTTAGAGCCATCCCTCGGAAGCGGTTTTGAACGAGAGCAATCAGACAATGCTAAGCTTCTGGAGTTTTATAAAGCCTCTCTCTTGTTTTTTTCCTATTACTTGGGGTTAAGCGATAGGTTGCCTCCGGTCCTTCAGTATGCCAATCTTCACGAGATTGTTTCTCATTCCGAATTTATCTCAGCTCTCGATGTCCATTTTCAAAAGGAGTTTTTTTTGGTTGATGAAACGGTGTGGATTCGAGCGATTCAAGAGCTCGAGCACCAACACTTAGAGCATATTTGCGTTTTGTTTCGCTGTTTTTATCGCCTATTTCTACAAAATAGGGATTCACTCCCTGAGTTCTATGTCTCTTTAGCAGCACACTTAAGCAACATCACAACAAAGGTAATGCTATCTGTGCAAAAGAAACCAGATTTGAATTTAGACGCTATTAATCCATGGATGTTTAAGCTCTATATTGATCTTAAAAGGTGGGAAGCGCTTCGGAAAGAAGATAAAACTCTTCCGGCACCCGAATTTCATACACTCCTGCCTATATTGCAAGAGCAATGTTTGAGATTGTTGCCCAGCGCATTTACTCTAGAGGACATTGCTGAAGGAAACGAATATGCGATTTGCGAAGGGGTGCGTATGAGAAATCTCTTGCCCATCAATCAATGGCGTGTTGATAGAGATCAGGAGATTTGGGATGAGTTTCAATCCTGCCCGCAAGTAAGGCGTAGGGAACTTGGTTATTTTCTAAACTTCTTCTCGCATAGAACTCATTTTGTTATGGGGTATGAATTAGATGTCGAAGGAAATGGCTCTATGATCGAGCAGATACATAACTACTTAAGCGGCTATGTGGAAATGAGCGATATACCGGTGATAGAAGATAACGCCCTAGACTACCTCCGTTTTATCAAGATCTTCGATCATGCAGGCTATATTGGTTTCAATCGGTTTTACTATCCGAGGACAACCTATGAGCTTAGAAAGCAGATCCTCAAACTGGCCCCTCATCTTAAAACTTATGAGGTACTCACTGTATCTCTCAATTCGCAAAAAGTGCGCGATGAGAGGGATGAGATAACGCCGGGTGCCTGGGTTGATGAGTCTGAATCGCTTCGACAAATATGCATAGACGATCTACTGAAAAGGGCGCAACATCTGTCTGACATGATGGAGCAATCCCCTTTAAAAGGGATAGTCGTGGGCACTCGCGGAATTTCCGGCGCAGGAAAATCAACATTCCTAAAAGGGAACATATTGCCATTCATACTTCCTGAAGATCAAAGAGAACCTCAGCAGATTAATGCGTTGGCTCAAGGCATACTCAATCCCGATACCATCAAAGCCGCTCTTAAAAATCTGCAAGGGGGCATTTTCAACACGCAGATCCACGAAGAGGGGTCTAATGCTTTCAATCAGCTATTTAGAGAAATAGCTGACAAGGCGAGCTACATTCTAGACAAGCGGCAGCTAACTCCTTATGAAATTGCAACCAATTTGGTACAGCCTGCGAAAAATGGGGGGCGCTCTGTCTGGCTTTTTGATTTTGATATCTCTCTTACTACAAGCATCACTCGCATCTTGGCTAGGCCATTGTATGGTGAAGATCCCTGTCCGGCCTATGAAGCGCTGATCGATGGATTTCTATCGGCCAGGCGTTATCGGGCCCAAGCAGTGCAGCTTGCCCTCAAAGAAAATACCATTGCTCGGTATGAGCTCTATGCGACGAGCAGGCATCGTCTCATCGCTCACAAAGCAAGTGGTGAGGATTGCCCATTTGGCTCGGGCTCCCCAAATTCCCTTTGCATTCACGATCTTTATCTTTTCGAAGAGAGTCTAAGAGAACCAACTTATCAAGAAATTGAAAGCGAGCTTTCGCAAGTCATCAACGAAACCTTTATCTCGGAGGCGATTGCTAGAGGAAACATTGCTGCCGAGCAACGCCAGTCGATAGAAAAATGGCGCGGCATGAGTTTAAAGACAGCCATTCAACTACACGTGCAAGGGGGTAAAGGCGTTGATGACGAATGCCTTTTTGAACCAGCGGTTGTTCTTCCCTTCAATGGGGAAGAGTGGCTTGGCGATATGCCGCAACTCATCTCCTATTTGCAAAGCGAACATCAATTGCATACACATGGGATCGATGAATCGGGCGAGGGACTTCACTGGGAAATGGGAAAAATTGAGAAAGGGCTAAATCCCAAGTATCATCCTGAAGCTAAAGTCCCAGGCTATACCCAAGCAGGTATTCAAATGAGAGTTGGCTACTTTATTCTTCCCAGGGAGAATTTTGAGCTGTGCTCACCGAAACATCGATCCATACCCAGAGAGCTATACGCTCATGATGAAAATGGGAAGCGTATCGGTTATCGCTTTTTCGTTCATCCAGAGGCGTATGCCCATTTTGCTCCGCTGCTTAGGGCGAATATCCCTTTTGTGCCTCCTTCTAAGTCAGAATTTATGGGAACGCCAACCTCATCTTATAACTCTTGGTTATTACGCCGCGTTTCCACAACCGATACAGAGCCTTTCATTGTCAAAATGGGAACGCCAAATGGGTGCAGCGATACCAAGCATCTCTTATCAGGAGACGATATTTGCAAAAGCCTATCGTGTCAAGAGCGTTTGGATGAGTTGCCTGTCACACCTGAATTTGTACTTTTTAAAGAAACGGCAGGCATAATTCTTACAAACATTCCCGGCTATCCCCCCGCCACGGTCGATTCAGGTATTGTCTTTTGCGAGCTTCCTGAGCAACTTCTTACCGGAGAGTGCAAAATTTTGAGTTTCTCTGCGATCATGTCTTGCGAGCGGGTCAAACCTGAAAATCGAGGAGTTGCGGCCTTAAACGCCTACCATGAAGAAGTGGATCAGCTGCCGCTCATTTATGAGTTGATCGATGTTGCGATCCAAAAAGGGCTTGTCAAATCCCCTGAGGAGTTCTTGCAATTCTATTTCATCGATGCTTATCTCAACGCCATTGAAACCCTCGTTTTCAAAGAAGGGTTTTCTCTTGGTGGTAATGGACAAAATCTCTCTCTTGTCCTAAATCCCGATCATACGATCAAAGGTTTTGCCTACAGGGACTTTGAGGGACTTACATGGAGAAATAACTTCATGGAATCTTACTCATGGTTTTACCGCTACACAAATTTCACCAAACTCTTAAATGTGATCACTCAGTATGAAAGTGACGAGGTTCCCCCTCCATTAGGAGCTCCGATTCGTTCGGGCACTGAGAAACCATCTTCTGAACGTAATCTCTATCGCTATCTTTACGAGAGTTTGAATAAAGAGGGTGCATACACATCGCTTGATGCATTGAAAAGGCTTTCGATTACCCCGGAAGAGAGCACAAGACTGCTCAAGCAACTGGACGCATCTTATTTAGCTTTATTAAAGCGCTATTTTGCGATTGATGAAGCTGACATTCTTAATCCTGATGGGACGGTACCGTGTGCTGAAAAAGGATCTCTGGCTGAAAAGGATTTACGCCAAAAGAATCGAGCTCTTTGGGAAAAAAGGATCTCTGCAGATCAAACACAGTATAACCTAGGGGGTAAACAAAGTGATTAGAAATAAACCTTCTGTCGACGCCCTCATTCGATAACTTCCACAAGGTCTGAATAATTTCTAAGCGTTGTATCTGCGGTCAAAAATGTTAGAGGCTCGGTAATGGCTTGGGCAATGAGAATTCGATCAAATGGATCCCGATGAATATCTGGAAGATGGCATATAGCGGCAGCGTGATAAGCTGTGATTGGTAATTCTAAGAAACCGCTTTTAGAGATCGCTTCCACTAATTCGGCTACATTAACGTCAAGTTTTTTAAGCTTTATTTTAATGGCTGCTTCCCAAATAGACGCACTACTAACATAAACTTCTGAAGCATGCAGAATTTTGGTTTGTACTGCTTTAGAGCAACGTCGATCACCTTTTACGCACCAAAGGAAAATATGTGTATCTAGTAATAATCGCATCGTTATCTCTCAAAATCTTCGAGAAAATCATCTGGCAATGGCGCATCAAAATCTTTAGCAATTTTGATTTTTCCCTTTAGCACACCAAAACGACGTGGTGGCTTTTGACTTATGGGCCCAAGCTTAGCAACAGGCTTTCCTGCCATAGCTATCACTATTTCATTCCCATGAATTACAGCATCTATAAGTTTCGAAAAGTGTGTTTTGGCTTCGTGAATATTAACAATGCGCATTGTTCCTCCTTAACCAATCCTGATAAAATAAACACCATTCAACTAGACTAAGTTTAGTCTATATCGATAAGAATTTCAAGCAGTATTTATTATAGCTGCAGAAAAGAGAAGAGTGTCAAGGAGAAGCGGGATCTTCCGATTGTTTTAGTTGGAGGGGGAGCGCAACTTTTTCCGAGAGATCTTCTTGAAGAAAGTGCCATCGTTCCTGAACATGCAAATGTTGCCAACGCCTATGGCGCTGCCTTGCAGAAATTTCCGGGACGATTGATCAAGTCGTTAGCTTGAATGATCGCAGCAGGGTTCTTGAAGACTTGCAAGAGCAAGCGCTTCTTGCTGCGATTCAACAGGGCGCGGATGCAAAAAAAGTTAAAATTGTCGACTTGCAAATCATTCCCTATCACTATGTGCCTAATCAAATGGCGCGAGTGATCGTGATGGCTGCAGGCGAACAAGGCCAATAAATCGAAAATAAAACGCTTCTAACCTGAGTTTTGGTTTGTTTTGACATTTGGGTTGCGTCAAAGTCGCGCGGTTGAGAGATCAGCAATGGGTCAATATTGAAAAGATTGACCCATTGCAGATCTCTCCACGGTGTGCGTGGCTTAAACGCAGCGCAAATGTCAAGAAAACTCAAAACTCAGGTTTCTATAAAAAAATGTGAAAATGCAAACCCTTTCTGCAGGCGCCTCCTTTTACTTTTCATGAAAATCTGAAGCTTCTATAATACTACTCATATTTACGATAAGGTTAAACATGGATGATACGCCTCCTGAAATTACAAAGAAAATGAATGAGTTGTATGAAATGAAATCGCCTGAAGAACGATTTAAAATGAGTTCTTCGATGCATGCGACGTCAAAATACTTAATTATTCGAGCTATTCTTGAAAAAAATCCTAACATTTCAAAAACTCGTCTTAAACAGGAATTTTTTTTCATATTTTATGGCAGCGATTTTGATCTTGCAACACAGAATAAGATTTTGAAATATCTCGAAAGTTGAAGTGACAGAGTCTGCGATCCTACGTATAAATATAAGCAGAATAAGTATATCTAATATAATTTTGATTAGTGGTTAAGTGTGATTAACTTTATTAATTCGAGTTCTTTTCTTTTCAAATTCCCTCTTAATATTCAATCAAAAATTCCAGACAGATATAAAATTATTACTGTTGTTGGGGCTGCTGCATTGGCAGTTTTTACACTCTTTTTGATTTATTGCAAATATATCCTGAGTCCTTCCCAAGTTGTTAAAGGTGTGGATGACGATCTTATAATGTCGCCATTGATGGGAAGTCCTAGTGAAGAAAAACAAGATCCAATTTTGAAAGAGGAAGTTTACACACACTCAAAAAATTCCAGTAAGACCTTATTTGATTCACCTATAAGCAGCCCCTCAGAAATTTCTATAGAGGGTGGACAATCGCCAAAAATCATCGTTGGCCAGATCAAATCTGCTGGGACGGCGACAGGATTAGTGGGCGATGTGGAGAAATGCCGTTTGAGGTTGAATAAAAAATTAACATTGCCTGGAGGAATGCCTTTACTTTTAGAAGAGACCGATTATCTTATTCAAGTGACGTTCGATACATTAAATGGTCTTCCGCAACACAAGCTTAACAAATTAATGCAAAAAACATTTTATATTCCCGGTCCTATTTTTGATAATTGCACAGATAAAATTCGATTAGAATATAACGGGACGTTGATTGAATTATCACTAGATTCCCTATTTGAAGTTAACAGAGAAATTGCCAAAAAGCGCTGTTATCTAGAAAATCGGACGCCTTTATTTCATGGATGCGGTGATTTATGCGGTTTTGAGGCCTTAAAAAAAATAGGGGGGCTTCCCGCTTTAAACCTGTCAATAAATGAGATGGAGGCCGCTGATTATAGAAATTTTGAAAATTCGAAGGCTTTTAAACTCATGGAAGATGGGAATGTAGAAGAAGTTCCTTGTCACCAGATCACATGGGAAAATGAATCACAACAAATCGCAAATTCTTACGTTTGTTTTGATCTAGCCGGTCGCCCTGTTGCAATATTTGAACTACCGGGTATCGGTAAAATTAGCAATGTAGACATCATCTTACATCAAGAAGGGGTGAATGTTTATGTTAGAAATGCTCCGATTCTGCCAGAGGGTCAAGAAAGGAACGATATTAGCAAAGCCCTGTACAACAATCCAGATTTGTTAATTCGTCCAAGCATGCATTCTTTAACGAAAGACTTACTTATCCTAGAAGATTATCGAGAATTTTTTGGGAGTGTTCCGTTCAGTAGTTTTGGAAAAACCTATGACCAAATCAAGGAAAAAGTCACCTCCATGAAATGGGTATATCAAGACGGATTATTGTATTTAAGATTTCCTGAATTTTAATTCAAAATTCGTACTTTAAGGCTTTTAGAACAGCTCGAATATCGTTGATGCTCATTTTAGGGTTGCTAAATAAAAGATAGCAAGGCTCTGTTTTGGGATGAAACTTTAGCCAATAGAATTTACGCCAATTAAGTTTGAAAATTTTCTTTGTTACTTTAAACAAAAATCTTACTAACCATGCAGAGGCTTTCCCTAACCCAATAATTTCTCCTAGACTTTCTGCTGGTACTATTCCACATGTAAGAAAATGGCAGCTTTCGCTGCGCAATTTTTGAAAAATTGAAGACACCAAGAATTCCGTGGTTCCTCGTGGAGATTCTGGCGCGGCTATTAAAAACTTTAGCAGCCATCCTCGGTGTGTGAGCTGGCTTAGCAATGCAACGGCAATAATTTGATTATTATATTGCACGTAAAACCAACGTTTGCCTGTTCGATCTTTGAAAAAATTGAGATCCACTAAATAAATCTGTCATGAACGAGTTCTTCATATTTTAAAGGCATATTACGCAGTATAGATTTTATTGAGCATGTGTATCTGGGGTCAAGGCCTGCAAAACTGCACGTAGGCAATTGTAATTGAAACAACTTGCAGTTTTGCAGACATGACTCAGATATATATGGAGGCGATTTCTTTTGTTAGAAAAAATTTATGGAAAGCTCATTCTTTTCTGGATTTCATAAAATGCAGCAGGAACTGTCTCTGAAAAGAATTCTGCGGCAGCATTCGACATTGGAAGAATGATCTGGCTATACGTCCACTGTCTTTTTTCTTCGATTTCATTTCCCAATGGGACCAAGATATTTTCATAAATAAACTGCGGTATGGTAAAGATAATTGAGTAGACGACAATTTTGATTGTTTGTCCGATAGGCGTCAAAATATTGTCATTAGTCCACACTGCAATCTTTTTTATTACATCACCAATGGGAACAAGAACATGCTGATAGAGAAATTTTGGGAATTCAACAAATAATGTTCTGGCGATAGTGTTGATCATGCGTCCTATTGGGCAAAGAATATTGGTATATGTCCAATAAACGATATTGCCTATGAATCGTCCAAGCGGCGCTAAAACATGATCATACGTCCATGTAGGAATAGTGACAAAGATAGTGTTAGCAACATTCACAATGGCTCGTCCGATAGGAAATAAAATATAGTCATAGGTCAATTGCGCGATCTTTCTTATTCCATGACCGATTGGCGCAAGCACATATTGATAAACTAATTTCGGCAGTTTGATAAAAATTGCATCGGCAATATGCCGGATCATTCGACCTAAGGGGCAGAGAATATTGTTGTATGTCAAAACGGCGGTCTTTTCTATGAATCGTCCAAGCGGCGCCAAGACATTGTGGTAAGTCCATGTAGGAATCTTGATAAAGATTGCTTGCGCAATAGACTTAATTGCGCGTCCCAGCGGCGGCAAAATGTTGTCATACGTCCATATCGCAATCTTCTTTACTGCAGAGCCCAGGGGGACAAGTACATGCTGATAGAGTAGTTCAGGGAACTTGACAAAAATGACATTGGCGATATGACTGATCCATTGACCCATTGGGTAGAGAACATTCTCATAGGTCCAAACTGCGATCCTACTTATTAAATTTTCAACGGGTTTGAGAACATATTGATTAAGCCATTGCGGAATGACAATAAAAATTGCATGAGCAATATTCTTAATCGCTCTCCAGAGGGGAGGCAAAATGTTGTCATACGTCCATATCGCAATCTTCTTTACTGCAGAGCTGAGGGGGACAAGTACATAGTCATAGATGAGTTTAGGGAGTTTGACAAAAATGGCATTGGCAATAGATTTGATCATTTTGCCTATCGGAGAGAGAATTTCCTTGTATGTCCAATCAGCGATCTTTTCAATTAAATTTACGATCGGTGTGAGAACATAGTGATTAAGCCACTGCGGAATGGTAATAAAAATAACATGCGCAACATTCTTGATTGCACTCCACAAGGGAGGCAAAATGTGGTCATAAGTCCAGACAACAATGTGTTTTATCGCATGGCCAATAGGAGTCAGAATATATTGATAAACAAGTTTTGGAACCTCGAAAAATATTACTCGCATCAATTGATAGATAACATTTTCTAGCGGAAGTAAGATGTATTTGTAAGTCCATTTTGCTACAAATGGAACGCCATCACGGATGAGGTGATAACAAGCAACCGGGATCGTGAAAACAGCAAATGCGAAAACAAGCCCGACCCTTTTTATATTTGAGCTTTCATCCCATATTTGCCTGATTGTTTTTTTGTCATCTATAGGATCATCAAGTTCCTCTGATTCATCTAAATCGAGTGAAAAATCGTCATCGTCGTACGATTCTGGACTTAAGTCGTCTAATTCGGGACTATAGAATAAATCAGCTATTCTCGGACTATTTTCTATGTTCACAGCCTTCACCTCATGTGATAATCAATTTTTATAAAATTATATATTTTATAACTTACGATCTTTTGTCTTGCTCGGATAGTTTTTCAAATATTTTCAAAGTGTATTTTTTGCGATTTTTTTTTAAGTAGGGCATGATTCGCGGCAAAAATCCCTCGCGATCCCATTCATCCCAACATTCTGTGTCAACAAAAGCAATTTTGTTTTGGTGTGTAAACGGCATATTACATGGAGCTGAGTCGAGTCCTCTAAAATAGTAGACTACAATGCATAGTTCTCTAAGAGTGTCATAATCAATATTGTAGTATCTTTTCGCATTTTCTCCGTTATGTTTACCCTTGCCTGTGCAAATATCCATATCTTCTACAATCAAAAGATACGCTTGTTCACCGGTTGTAGAATCGGAAAAATGATTCGGCAATGCGTAGAGCCATTTTTGAGGCACAACAATATTTTCTAAATTGTTCGCGTGAATAAATTCCTGCAAAGCTCTCGCTCCTGCAATACGCTTTAAATAATTAAGCAGCTGCGCTCTTTGTGGAATGATATCGCTAAATTTCTTTATCAAGTAATTCTTTATAACGGGATGTCTAGCGACCATAATTTTATGGTCTCTACGTGATATGGTGTGAAATCCGGATGTTCCAAAATGTTCAAGTGTTTTGAACATATCACAATTTTCGAATAGATTTTTTAAACGAATTTGCAAGGGATGATCTTCAGGCAGCAAACAATCACTTATTGCGAGCTCATGAATCTTCACTTCGCGAATTTCTGCAAGCAACATTTGATGATTAAACAAAGAAAAAGCAAAAAAGAGTGAGACAAGTATTGGTCTTATAAAGATCATGTTGGGATCCGTGAGCCGCCGCGAGGCTTTCGCGCTGGCTAAAACGTGTAGTATATCATAGGTGCTCAAATTTACCAATAAATATCAATATGATATGCGAAAATTCATCAGCAATATACTCATTATCTTGTCGATTAATAACCATGATGGTTGGATTCGCCTTAAGAAAAAAAATGTGTTTGGCAACATCGTTAAATTTTTTTGCGATAGAAATTTATTTAAACAATGTTTAAAATTAGAGCTGGTTAATCTCTTGTTTATGAGAGCTTTGGGTAAGCGAACATCCTTTCACGGCTGCCGCGGTTTCATACTTTGTGATAATTCCTGAAGGCGTTTGAAACAAAAAAAAGGAATTAATAGATCATGCGAAAAGATAGAATTATATATGAGTCGCTTGTTGAAGCGAACAAGGGATTTTTTAATACTCAATCCATTCATTTGGATTTGTTAAAAAACCGTCCACATACCATTTCTACTTTAGTTCAATGGATATATGATGATTGGCATACTTTTGATGCTTCTTTAACAAAAGACAAATTAATCCAATCTTTCAATGAAAGATTGAACGCTGACATAATTCCTATTACATTTGTTGCTTTGAGAAATGATGAACCGATTGGTGTCATTTCATTAAAATACGAAACAGATCCTATATTTGCAGATTTCCCTAAGGACAGTTTGTGGATGGGAAGCCTTCATGTGCTTCCAGAAGAGAGAGATCAAGGTCTCGACCAAGAACTCTTGAAATATACGATAACCGTTGCAAAGCGTTTAGGATATGAGAAATTATATTTTTACATATCAAATCCAGCGCAAGTGAAGTGGTACGCGGAAAGGGGTGCTCAAGTTATCGAACAGCGTCCTTTTCGTGATCATGTGATTACTATTATGCAAATCCCCTTAAAATTCATAGAAAACTCAAGAAAGACCTAGTTAGTGAGATTTCGGCATACAAACTTAAGTAGATGAGATTTTAGCATCAATTTGAGAATTTAGATCGCTAATTTGAGGACGATTGTCCTCGCCAAAGGCGATAGCGTACTTCAGCTCTTCTGTTATAGCATCATGAACGATAATTTTAGGATCTTCATGTCCTATGGTATTATAGCTTACAATATCCATACTGCCTTTGACTGTAACGTGGACCATTTTTATCGTTCCGTTATCGGGATCGCGAATAATCTCAAGTAACACGGGAGGAGATTTTTCTGAAAAAGTAGATTTTATTGAATAATATTTTCCATTAGCTTCCCACTGAACTCTAGCGGCATCTATATTAAATGCCGAAAGAGCTGCCTTAAAAGCGGTGAGCAAACAAGCGTGAGTCACCGCAATTTGCAATACAGGTTCCCATCGTTTATCTTCTGGTTTTTTTAATAGTTCTTTAAGGAAAGATGCCCCTGCTTGTACGCGTTGATCGCCTTCTAAGTTTTGGGCAGGGATAGGCTTTTGATCTTCGATATTGGATGCTTGATCTATACGTAGAAATGAAGCGCCTCTTTTAATATCCCTTTCAAATTCTTCATCATATCGAGATTTAAACTCTTGCTGGATCTTTTCGTCGTCCTGCCAATCCCTAACCAATTGAGTATTGATTAATTCTTGTCTGCGATGATCTTTGTATCGTTCTTTTATTTCTTTTAGTATGGCAGGAATATTGTCTAATTTTTTTATTAACATTGCATGGGAATTGGCTTCATTGGCTTGAAGAATCTTTTGCTTTAATTGATCCGTTTCCACTTTAAATTTTTTATTCTCATTAAGTAATTTTATGAAAAAGGGGATTCCAATAATTACAAAACTGAATAAGGCCGATAGAAATAAAGCAATTTTTCTGAATAATTGCTGGGTGGAATGATTTCGCTTTGTTTCCCAGGTTGTGATTAATTTTGTCGTATAATCTGAAAGGTCATTTGTTAGATCTATATAGTCTGTTTCCTTAATCTCATTTTTTAGATATCTTTCTCGTACTTCTTTACATTTTGCGACAGAAATTTCGACGATTTGTGGAAGTGATAGTCTTGAAGTCGAGGAATCGATTTGCGTTTGCACGACAGTAAAATAACTGTTTCCGTTGGTAGCGATCGATTGAACCTCACTTCCTCTGGCTGCATCCGGATCTTGAGATTCGGCTGATCTTTTCAAAATTGAAATCCATTCTTGAAGAGTCATGTTATCCACTCACACCGCCTTAATAAGGGATTAAAGTTGCATTTTTCTCACACAAATCAAGCCACTAATGGCGCACCACTTGACGAACAAAAAGACTTCCCTGAAATTCTCTCAAACAGATAATTTCGACAGGGCGCAGGTTGTATCGCCATCTGGGGTCATCACGTTTTAATTGTTCAATCATATAATCTGCAAGAGAGAGAGAAGCGTTCACTTTTTCAACGACTTCCAGAGTAAACATTTTGAGGAATTCTTTAGGCGTTTCATTGAGCTCTTGATCGTGAACGACAGCTGCATCGATATACAAGAGGTCGCCAAGGCTTTCTCTAGGTTTTAAAGCGCGTGATCCTTCGCATAGAATTAACCACTCAGAATCTGTATAGGTCTGAAGATATTCTTCTCTCATTTGATAAGCATAAAGTGTTTCTACCAATCTAAAAAAACCGGGGAGTGTTTTCCCTTGAGAAGTGATATGTTGAAAAGATTCTAACAGGCATTCTTTCAATACCTCCAAGCCATTGCGAATGTTTGGATTTTGATCAACATTTTCGAATACAATGGCTAAATGGACACAGACGCGGTCCCAGGCTAGATAGAGAATTAAATCATGCATGGTGTTAGCAGGATTGTCTGTTAAAGAGTATTCGTAGTGATCTAATGATGGGGAAAATAATTCATTGATGCTTGAATACGAAGGAGATTGTCGCTTTTGTTGGATTCGATCGATGAGAAATTTTGGATGAATTTGAGGAAGTGCTTTGATATGCGTCAAACATTCAACAAAGATCTGATCATATAAATGGAGGAGAAGCTCTTTGTCGGCACCTTGGGTTAAAGCGGTCGTGAGATAAAAGAAAAGTTGGTTTTGTACGTCAAAGGTAATAAAATCATCAAATAATGACCCTAAGTCGAGGTATTCCAGTAAAGATGGCCATCGCAAAATGAGTTGAATATGCTCACCTTCGGTTAGAACGCCTTCATGAATACAAGCTTCCAGTAAAATGTTTTTTCCATTCTCTACACTATTTTGGGCTATTCTTCTTATTAGTTTGTTATCGATATAAGCTTTCATAAAATAATGATCATCTCAATAGAATGGTTATTCTATATCATCCTATGCTATTATATGAGGATGATTATTTCCAATGAAACCGAGAATCATAAAATTCTCTGTGCTCTCTGTGTGCTCTGTGGTTCAATATCTACCACAGAGCACACAGAGAGCACAGAGAGAGAAAAAAAGCAAAAGGGGTACTTTTTTTTTCGGCCTCTCCTAAATGCAAGCCTGACCCCCAGATGATCCCCAGGCAGAGAGCTCATTTGGTTTTATTTATTTTTTTGCCAAGCCTAGCTTCACAGGAACAGAGCGGCTTCCCAGCCAAAAAGCTGAGCTCGCTAATAACATTGCAAATGCTCCTCCCCACGATGTTAATTCAGGATAGACTCCAATCGCAGACCCCACCAATAATGGACTCAAGCCCATGGCGCTCGCAATAACTGATTGATATGCGCCGAGAACTTCGCCTTGGGTATCCTGATCTGCCAGATTCGATACCATTGCTCCTGTTGTAGGATATGTTGCCGACAGACAATACATAAATGGGGGTAATATCCACCAAATATAGCGCTCATCTTCGATGACAAGGTAGAGCAGCATACACGCAGCACATCCAATCAGCGATTTCATGACAATTTTTTCTGGCGCAAAATATTTCAAGAGGGGAGCTGTAATAATCCCGGCGCTCAAAGCATACCATGCGCCGCTATAGGCGTAGTAATTCCCCATATCGTTTGGGGTAAACCCAAAGCGATCATGCAGCAGCAACGGGATAAACTCATTAAAAAAAGACCAACCAAATGAAAAAGCAAATGCAGCAAAAAACAACCAACGCACTTTGTCCCATAAAAAGACTTTACGTATATTATTGATCCCGCCTAAAAATGTGAAAGAGGCATTTTTCATCTTTTTGCCTGTTTCTGGAAATTGATACAAAATCAATAAAAGGTTGATAAAGCACATTGTTCCGGCAGCCATAAATGGCAATGCATAACCCCAGTCACCTGCTATGGACGGATCAGCTAGTTTTCCACCCAAAAAGGGGCCAATCGTAAAGCCCGTTCCCAAGCTTGCATTGAAGAAAGCAAACCTCCTTGCTTTGTTCTTCTCAGAACTGATATCAGCTATCATGGCTTGAGCAACAGCAATCGTTCCTTCGGAAATCCCTACTAATATCCGATACAAGAAAAGGAATGCCAATGAATGAAACCAAACCCCTGCGATGGATAAAAGATATCCTATGCAGCCTATGGTTGTTCCATAGATGAGCGTCTGTTTGCGTCCTCTGACATCGGAAAGCATCCCTAAAATTGGAGAGCTGAAGAATTGTGTAAGAGGAGTTAGCCCGATCAATATTCCTAGCATTGCTCCTCGAAAGGCGAGAGAAGAACCTTCCGAAATCATTGGATCATTGTGATCAAATAATAAGGCTGCGAATACTGGGTAGACCAGCCCGATTCCCAGATAATCTACAAATCCAATCAGTAGTACAGTAAAAAAATTTAATTTGGAAAACATATAATATCTCTAAAAAATAATAGATCTTGATGAAAAATCTATGTCCGGCCAATGACATTTCCAAAAAAATGCACGCGGCGCGAGCCACAAAAAAACTCGCGAAGTGTATAAATCTTGAATTGATAGGACATGAAAAAAAACACAATTGATAAGCAATGCGAACCGTTGAGGACTTTAATAAGCCTCTAGCTCGCGCGCTCTTGCGGAGAATGGTCGCTGCCTCCGAACGCAGTTGGGCGCGACCTTATTTGGTGCTAAGTGGATGTTCCATAATTACTGATACTATCAAAATGTCGATTAAAAATCAAAAAAACGTTCAACTGGGTGCATTAAAGAGGATGAGGCCTGCAGCTTTTTCCACCTTTTGGGCTGTTGTTCTAAAGTTTTCCAACGAAGTATTGGATGGAATGACACTATTGGGTAAAATATATGCGCGCAGCTCTCTTTTGCCTTGCTTATCTTCAAGAGTGATGACTTTAAAGAAATGAGAAGGAACGGCTACATCGTTGGATCCAATGACTTGGTATTTGACAAAACGCCTCTGACCCTCATTGTAGGGTAAATATAGAGGGCCTGTGATAACGTAAACGTTTCGATAGTCCTTCGTGAGATCTCTCACATGTTTTTCTAACTTGGCCCAGTATTCACGATTCAGTTGAGGGCATTGTGGACAAATATTTGTTAAGTAAAATGTGTCGTTCATCGCTTCAGAAGTCGAACGATGATTGGCAGCAGGCGCCATGTGGCCTTGATCAAGACCTTGACCTTTATAATCTGCTGCATTGGATCTTAAATGAGCAGGGATGCTTTCATCTTCTTTGAAACGAAAGTTGGAGCGATCGACATCTCCTCTAATATTGTCTGCAGTTAGATGTTCGTAGACCCAGGCCGGATTACGTTTGCGAGCGTCATAAGCTAAGGAATAGCCAGGCCTGTGAATGACAAATGACGAGAGGGGTTGACCGGGTCGAGAATTTATTTCCGTATAATGATTCGAGAAGGCTAACTTTTGATCAGTGTTATAAACATCATCTTCACGATGAACGATTTTGCTCATGAATTCTCTGACCCATTCATTTCTTTCAATTGGCTCAATGATTTCATCAGTATATTGTTTTATTTCTGGGATTCGTTGCGAGGCTATGCCCACTGCAACTCCAACAATAAGAGTACTCCACCAAGAAAATTTAATTAAGAAAGGTGTCTTTTTTTTGGCCATATCAGATTCTCCATCCTGTTTAATTCAAGACGTTTACTGATCAAACATTTGTAATCAACCCACACAGAAGAGATTAGCCAGTTCGCTTCAATAACTCTCGTGGAGTATTAAATGCCAAGATATACATTCTAATTGTTCAAATTATGAATAATGACTTTTGCTTGCAAGAAACTTTCTAAATTTTTTTTTTGATACTCATCAATAATGAGGGGCGAAGTCGTTTGGGGGCTCCAAACGCTTCGCTTAAATCGTTATGCGCTAAGCGTTTGGAGTGCAAAAGCCCCCTTTCGCTTTTGTTTGTATGCTTATTTCGATCATTTTTTGCTGCCGAATCGCGCTGTTCTATATGAGATGTTAGGTGTAGTTGGAACTGAAAATGGAAAAATTGGAGTGGCCAGAATTCCTATTTCAGTAGCTGGGTTGGCTGTTCCCACATTGAGATAGACCACATCACCTGCTGAAACAGTAATAATGACATTTCCGGCTATATTGGTACTTTCACCCTGTGACCCAAGATTCAATAGGTAAAGAGTTTCAGGAATAACGGTTGTAACACCTTTCCTTTTCCTAGTTAGCCATATGCCTAAAGTATCACTCGTAACGCCATTGTTAACAATTTGTGCGATATACTCGGCGCCATAGACACCACTCTCTTGATATAAGACGCCCCCATCGCTAGTGATTCGAATATCGCATGTATGCTTGATGGTTGCGTCTAAAACGATTTGATCGGGATTTGACAATGACGTTCCCCCAGCGTTTGGAACCCCAAAATAACCATAACTAGGTACAATCTTAGTGGGTTTTCTTTTTTTACAACATTTTGTCTCATGAGAGAAACTCGCCGTTTCTGCTTGCAAGAATGCTGAAAGAACAAAAATTGGGAAAATAGACCAAAAAAATGCTTGTAATATTCTCATACTTAATGACCCTTAATTTAGAAGTTAATTCTGTGTTTCAAAATTGATCTATTGAGGCAGTTGCCCACTCGATTCATCAAAGAGCAATTTTCTCCACAACTGTTATGGACAATACATACCATAATTTGAAAGAAAGTTTCATTTATATATTTTTCTTCAAATTATTACATAAATATTGATGGCTAAAGTTGTAAGGGAGGGGAATTGGCTGAAGGCCGTTTAGCGGCGGAATCGGACGCTGCGCCTATTTTTTCAAGGCCTCTTTGATGTATTTTGGTAAATAAGCTTTTTCCTTAGAGGTATAAGGGGGTAAGCTATCGACACTTTTCATGGAAGCAAAACATTTATTTCTCGGAAAGTACTCGAATAAGAGTTGAACTTCGCCGGCAGTTTCTTGTCCTGCGATTTCTGCAATCAATTCAAAAGCTAAATCAATCCCGCTCGACACACCACCTGAAGACCAAACGCGACTATCTTTGACAATGCGTTCTTCTACGATGTTGATATCCTTAAAAGACTGCAATTCGGGGATTGCCCTCCAATAAGTCGTTGCCGATTTATGTTTGAGCACGCCTGCTTTATGCAGCAAAAAGGTCCCCGTACAGATGGAGAGGATCAATCTGGCATTCTGAGCTTGTTTTTTGATAAAAGAAATCATTTTTTCATTATTGACTTGAACATTTCGTCCCGGGCCTCCAGGAATAATGAAATAATCGAGTTGGGGTGCATTGTTAAAATCGAAATGGGCCTTCAAAATAATGTCATTCGCACATTGGACGTAGGAGCCGTTTTCGGATATCAGCGACATTTCGACGGGTGCCTGAAGAATATTTTTCCAAAAAGACAAAACTTCCCATGGACCCAAAACATCCATAGGTTGCACATTTTCATAAATAACAATTCCGATATTACTTTTCATACGAATGGGAGGTTTTGACTATTAAAATATTGACGTTTAAGGATTGTAAATCGGTCAATATGAGTAATATAGACCAATCAATGGTTGGTAAACCACTGTATATATATATAAACTTCGCATATCTTTATATAAAGCCACTTATATTGATTATAATCAGCGTTTGTGTAAAAATCACCCTATTTCTTGTAGTATATTTAGCTCAACGTGAGCAATTTCACAAGGGTAAAGGAGAAGAAATCATATGTCTACCTCAACATTAGGTTCTTCTGTTTCTGCAAAAGAAACAAAAGATGACAAACAATATAATTCGCGGGCACTAAAATATTCAGAAATTTTCGTTGATAATAATCAAGACAGTATTACTGCTTATTTTCGGTTCCTAGATCTTCCTCTAAAAGGAAAAACAGTTCTAGACTTAGGCTGCGGAGATGGTTATGATCTTTCTCAAATTAAATCCAAAGGAGCTGTCATTTTTGGAATTGACATATCTGAAGAGATGGCGAATCTTGCACAGCAAAAAAATCCTGAAGGGTGCATTAAAGTCGGTTCGTTTGATCAGATTCCTTTTCCCGATCAATCTTTTGATCTAGTGATTAGTAAGTGGGCTTTTCAAAGCACATCTTACATTGACCCTATATACAGAGAGATTGTGCGTGTTCTCAAGCCGGGCGGTCAGCTAATCTATTTATCTAGCCACCCTATCCGGCAATTTATTGAGAAAAAACAGAAAAGAAAGGACTATTTCAAAAAGGAGGTTGTCGAATCGGTTATTTTTGATGGGCAAATTACCATTCGAGAGCCCTCCCACACGATGAACGAATATTTATCACCTACTTTTTTTGAATATTTTAGTTTAGAGTCATATGAGGAAGGCTATGATAGCGGCGCTGAAAAAGTGGATGGAGATGTTTATCCCAGTTATTTTATTGTTAAGGCTACGCGCAAAACCCATCAAAATTCTATTTTAACTCCTCATGATTATCGTTTGGCCATTGAAGTTTTAATAAAAACTTCCGAGCATAATGATCTGTTGATTGACACCATTAGGCAACATGTTCTTCCTAAACTGAAACAAAAAACGCGTTTTTTAGATGTGAGATCAGGCGCTGCCATTATAACAAAGAACATTGCCCGAGAATTCACTTATACGGCAGCTCTTGAACCCAACCAAGAATTAGCTCCTATCTATAAAAATTTTTCAGGAGTTTGGCATCGCTGTTCATTTGCCGATTATACCTCTTCTTCTCTTTATGATTTTGTCTTGTGTGCACATGTTCTTTATCACTTGCCTGATCAAGAGTTAAAAAACTTTGTAGAAAAATTATTGGCTTTGACGAAACTAGGTGGAATCTGTTTGATAGCGTTAATGGCACCCCGAGGGCAGCATCATCAGTTGCAGTTATCTTTCAATCCCAATTATGTCAATAGCAGCCATGTGATACGCATTCTTGATTATCTAGGCGTTTCTTATACCCGTTTGGAAGCAAAAAACCATTTCAAAGGAAGTTCTTTTCAAGATATGCTTTCTCTTTGCCGTCTCTTTGTGTTAGATGGCACATTTTCTCCGAAAGAATGGCAAGCGATGCCTTTTAACAAAAAGCAAGAAATTCAGGAAAAAATTGTTCAATTTGCAAAACAATTGACGACAGGTCGAAAAGGACAATATGTTCTTGAACAAGAAGAAGATTATTTGATTATCTATCGCTAACTTAACATTTGGAAATACACATGAGACGTTTACTTTTTTTGATGATTCTATTAGTGAATCACGCTTTATTGTTTGCAACAGCTCAAGAGGGCATTTTTAAAGAGTATGATGTTCGAGGGGTTGTTGGAACAGAATTTGAAGTTGAGGATACATATGATATCGCATGCGCGATTGCGACCTTTTTTGTAGAAAATGATGCGATGATCAAAACGATTGCTCTGGGTGCCGACGGCAGAGTTCATTCACCGGCTATAAAATATCAAATTAGAAAAGCATTGTTGGAACGAGGATTCGATGTTTTGGATATTGGAACATGTACAACTCCCATCATGTATTTTGCTTTGCATGATGCGCCGGTAGATGCCGGTATTATGATTACAGCTTCTCATAACCCCGGAGAATATAATGGGATAAAAATATGCCGTGGGATTGAGTCTGTTTCGGGGCATGGAATTAAGAGGATTCGAGAGCTTTACATGAGCAAGCAGTTTATTGCTATACAAGAACGAAGAGGCAACTATTTAGAATTTGATATGATAGCTCAGTATGTTGATTATTTGAAAAATTTGTTTCCACATCTTGTGGGAGCTGATTTCCATGCAATCATAGATTGTGGAAATGGTGCTGCCGGAACGGTTTTGCCATTGCTGTTGCAGCAAATGCAATGGAAGCATGTTCAATTACTCTATCCGGAAGTGGATGGCACATATCCTCACCATATCGCAGACCCGACAGTTGAAAAATATATGCAAGATTTAAAAGCTGAGCTTTTGCATTCAAATGCAGCATTGGGACTTGGCCTTGATGGAGATTGCGACCGCATGGCGCCCATGACGAAGTCTGGAAGATTAGTCAAAGGCGATCAATTATTGACATTGTATAGCAAAGAGATTCTTGAAAAATATCCAAGAAGTTCAATCGTATTTGATGTTTCAAGTTCTCTCGTTCTTCATCAAATGATAAAAAAATGGGGCGGTACGCCCGTCATTTCTGCAACTGGAATAGCGCAAGTGAAAAGAAATATGAAAGAAACAGAAGCCGTGATCGGAGGCGAAATTAGTTGCCATACAATTTTTAGAGATCGTTATTTTGGTTTTGATGATGGTGTTTATAGCATGATGCGATTATTTGAATTGTTAAATAAGACAAATCAAACCTTGGAGGATTTGCTAGCCGAGTTACCGAACGCTTTCAGTTCTCCACTCTATCGCATTGCATGCGAAAGATCCTTGTGTTTGAAAATCATCAAAGTCTTACAAGAAAAGCTTAGCCAACGGCAAGAGGCAGAACTCATCACAATAGACGGATTGCGTATTCATCTTCCTTATGGATGGGCAATTGTTAGAGCATCGAATACTGAACCGGTCATCAGTATGCGGTTTGAAGGAAATTCCAAAGAGGATTTAGAGCGTCTTAAACATGAATTCTACGAAATGATAAATCCTTATATCGACTGTTCGGATTTATTGAAGGAATAAAGATTCAATTTGGGATCTGTGTGTGAAAGAAGGGATGGCGACAGAGTTCTATCCTTTGTGGAGGCTGTCCGCCGCACATTGTTTTTGCATTTTCCCAGAGCCAAGGCTCTGGGAAAATCATTTTTTTACCACAGAGCCACAGACTCGACTTTAGCATTTTATTGCATAAAAAAAGGTAGACCAACATCTTAAATCTTTCAAACGACCAAGTAAGGAAGATGAGATGTTGAATCTACCAAATGCAATGATAACAATTTTGGCCACCTTCGCACCACTATTTTCTCGCCCAGTTTTTAAAAATGCTCTTGAGCTAATGGTTGCCCATTTCCTTTGCACAGGAAAACGCACTATTACAAATTTAATAAAGCGTTTGGGAAAACATAGCGATAGTAAGTTTACGAAATATTTTTATGTTATTCGGAAAGCTAAATGGTCCAATTTTGAATCTAGTAGAATCTTATTTCTTCTCATTATTGATCAGCTACTCCCGAAGGATGCTCGGATTGAAATAAATATTGATGCTCACCTTAATAGACGTCGAGGCCCCAAAATTAAAGGTCTTGGTTATCATCGAGATGCTGTCGCATCATCTAAGCATCAAAAAGTTCTAACAACCGGACATAATTGGCTTGTAGTAACTATAAGCGTAAAGATGTTTGGATCAAAATATAAGTGGAGCTTACCTTTTTTATCCTACCTCTTAACACCAGAAAAGGCTCTTTCAAGTAGTCGCAATGAAGCTGATCTTAAAGGCAAAAGTCGTCACAAAAAAATGACAAAGGTTGTTTGTCAAATTATTCTTCAAATTCGTCGCTGGATTGGTCCTAAAAGGGAAATCGTAATTGTTGCTGATAGTGCTTTTGCCTGTCGTGAGATATGCAAAACTTGCATAAAGCATAATGTTATTTTTTGCACTCAATTAAGACTGGATGCGAGTCTATATGATTTCCCTCCTATTCGGCAAGGCAAACGAGGTCGTCCTCGTTTGGTGGGGCAAAGGTTACCAAATTTAGAAACTCTACTTAATGACAAGAAACAAAAATGGGTACGTTTATTGGCACCATGGTATAGTGGGAAAACCAAAGAACTCGATGTTTTGACAGGCACTTGTTTATGGTATCACAATACTGTAGGAGGGGTGCCCATTCGATGGATAATCACTAAAGATCCCAAAGGAGAAAACAAGCCAATAGCAATTCTAGTTACTGATTTTAGAATATGTGCAGAACAGGCTATAGCTTTTTTTGTTGGTCGATGGTACATTGAAACCACTTTTCAAGAAATCAATCAGCACTTGGGTTTAGAAACTATTCATACATGGTCAGACACAAGCATCAATCGTACAGCGCCCACCATTATAGCTTCATATTCACTAGCCTGTCTGATAGTAAACGAATCGGTCAAGGAAACAGGAATTGAAGTAACCCCTCAGACAGCCTCTTGGTATGAGAAAAATACGGTAACTTTTTCAGATGTGATGGTTTACCTTAAGTTGTTAATTCTCAACAAAAGATATTTTTCACAGTGGGGTAAAAAACAAAGATGTGAAAAAATAGACGTTGAGGATCTCTTTCGTTTGATAGCCTGCGCATAAAAAATGCTAAAGTCGAGACAGAGAGAGTATGCTATTTTGTTGTTCTCCTCTGTGTCCTCTGTGCACTCTGTGGTAAAATAAAATCTCTAATACTGCACCTATGAGTTGGTATTAAGTGAGCCAGTGTACTAGATCTTACTTAATCTAACCATTCGTCATTATCTTCATCTTCCTTGCTTTCAGAAGGAGGATCAAATGAGATTCTTCTTTCAGCTATATTGAGCGCGGTTTGCTGTATAAACGATAATTCATCCCAATCTTTTTCGGATATGTCTTTGATTTTTAGTTCCTCTGCTTCAATTTGTTCCAAAAATTGCTCAAATTTTGGTTTCTGCTTTGGAGGAGGAATATGGTCACCACTTGTAGAAACCGGGTTTAATTTTATTCCTTTGTGGATTTGAGAAAACAGTGTGGTTTCCTCTTCCGTTTTAACCTCTTTGATTGGATCTTTAGAAGTTTTTTTCAGAGTTAGCCCTGCCTTGATTTGAGACATAAGTGTTTGTTTCCTTATGTTTCCGGCAAAACCTTCTTTTGGAGCACCAGCGGTTTTTTTCAACACAGACCCTTGGATTTGGGATAAGAGTGTTGACGATCCAGTTGATTCAGCTTCAGCATCCGAATCCAAATCTACGTTTCCATTTTGTATTCTGCCTAAGAGATTAGAAGGTTCCGTTGTTTGTTGATCAGTTTCTTCTACTGTATCTTCGACATCAATTCTTTCGAACTTCTTTTTAAGTTCTTTAACAGTTTGAGCGCCTGTTGTTATCTCGTGAAGCATGGTCTTTGGGAATGGCGGAGGAGTCGGAGGTGGTGAGAATATTTGATTCTCTTCTGTCGCTTCGATCGCAGACTTCGTCAGAGATGCATCTTCTATGATTTCATCTTCATCGGCCTCTAGATCTTCTAAGACTGGCGTACGCTTGATTTTAGTTTTATCTGCAATGGCTTGATTTAATTCTTCGTGCAGCGCTTTTTCTTCAATCATTCTAAAGATGCTTGCAACGCGCGGCTCAAGAGCAGGAAAAGAAACCGAGATTTGAACTTTGAGTTGACTCAAGATATCCATCTTTGCAAACTTAGAAGGAAGCTTATTCTGTTGGATTTGCCAACCCTGCATATCCTTGGCAAGGTTTTGGATGTCAGAGCTGAGTATTGCGTTCAACTTCTTAAAGTCAATAAAGTTAGAATCGAAGCTCTCTTCTACAACCTGATTATGGTCGCGGAAAAATTCAAGATGCCGGTGCAATTTATTCATATCAATCGACACGCTATGCCTGACTTTTAAGTAGGAAAGTCCTTCTTGCATCGCGTTGATATCTTTCAATAAACGTAGTTTTTCAGGTTGTAATTTAACAACCCCATTTAACCAATCAACTTCTGTGGATTTAAATTTTGCATTGTCATTGATATTTTTATAAGTTACAGCCAGTTCAATCTTCTTTTTTTGCAGTTTTTCTTTCAGTTTGCTTTCTCCATGAATAAGTCTGCTAATCTTCGAAAGGATGGTATTGCCATAAATAGAGTTTTCTAAATCATTGATTCGTTGCGATAGCTTGTTGTATTGGGAGAAAAGAGGCTTTAATGTGCCCATTTGATTATCTAATTTTTCAATTCTCTTATCGTGTATTTCAACGCTGCTATCCAATAACCGCTCTACTTGGCTTTTTAAGCCGGGGAAAATGGACTTACCCAATTGATATAAATCATCAGAAGACCACGCCTTCAGTTGGAGATATTTTTGAGCTTCGGGATTCTCTTTAAAGGCAGGATTTTTCTCAATCATTTCCCTAAAGGTCTCTGTCAAAGATTTTCTTTGATCTCGAACCTTAACGAATTGATCCCATGTTTCTTGAGGTTTGTAATCTTTTATTGCAATTTCAAGATCAAACAGTTTCTGTATAAATTCTAGCTTAGCTTCTAGGTAGTTTACATTTTCTTCAACTCTTTGAATATGCCCTGGGAGCGCATCAAATGCCGCATGATCCTCTGCCAATTGATAGGCCGAATGTTCCTTCGTTTTGAGAGCCAGTAAATGATTTTTAGCCTTCACTAATACTAACTGAGCTTTGGTTAAATAGGTTGCAGTCACGTCGACACTTTGATCAGAGGGATATTTTCCTTTTAAAGCTTGTTCCTTCAATGAAGCCTGCTTTGCAAGCTGATCCATTTTATTGATTTCTTGCTCAACCTTTCCTATCATGAGATTAATTTTTTGTGCTTCTTCCTGCTCTGCTTCCGTAACCTCTGAAAATCGTCTGTTGAAAAATTTCACAATAGAATCCCAAACACCTTCTTCAAGGGGGGGAGCGACAACTGACTTGGATTTCAGATTTGGTGAATAATTTCCCTCGCCTGTAATTTCCTTCAGTTGCTCTATGGCAACATCTATTACCTGATCTTGACTTGAAGGTGTCCCTTCCTTTCTTGAAGTAGGTGTGGAAAGAGGTTCGCTTCCACTAGGAGAAAAAGAAAGAGGATTGTTGATCGGCATGGCTAATATCCCTTATTTATATAATTAGTACTTTATGAGGGTTAAAATCTTTTTTGCTACTATATCAGCATATCGTAATTGTTTACTATTAAAATCATCGATGACATCTGTTAATTGGTTACCATTACTGTGATGACATCTGTCAATTAGATACCATTTTATGATATCTGTTTAAAAATTTCATTAAGATAAAGTAATTTTCTTGCAATTTTTGAGAAATAAAAATAAAGGGTGAATTTATAATTTTGATTCTTTCACTTTTATAAACAAACAAATTGAAAAAATGATGGTTGAGGCATACGAAGCTGGCATGGTCCAGATGCTGCTTGTTCGGCTTGTTTGGGAATAATAAGATCTTGTAAGTGTGATTGTTAGGATGATAAATCGGTATTGGAAACTCTTTAAAAGGTGCGATGCTGATTTTTTAGAAAAAGTTCTATTCTAAAAAAAGAGTTATTTTTTTAATGTGTGGTTTTATGCTCTGGTCAAGGTATTGGTATTGCTATTGCTTTGTCCTGAGCCATAAGTTCACCTATCAAGAGGTAATTCAGTATGGTTTCCCTTTCTGTAAAGATCTCTAAATCCAATCTCATGAATCATTTTCGTGCTTTGATTTCGTCAGTTGATCTTTTGTCAAAGGATCATAAGAATGATAAGCATCTGGAAGAAGAAATTAAGATTTATGATGCCAATAATTTGGAGCACTGCCCTTGGCCTTCAACGGTGGATGGCCTCTTTGCGCAGAAACTTTTAACACCCTTTATTCAAAAAGGGGTTTCTAAATACATAGATAATGTGCAGACAGAGATGAAGGTGTTGGTTTTCGACGAATTAGTTTTTCCGATCACAATTAATGATGCAGAATACGATAATTCATATGTGTGTTCGCCTTATAGCTATTTTATCTCTTATGCCAAAGAATCTTTAGATTTTCTTCCTTATCCCTGGCTTTGCCATACGATGGCTGCCCTTTTAGAGGGTACGGGTAAAATCTTACGGCATTTTAACTTTAACAAGGTCGTTGTCGTTAATAACTGGTTATATTCAACCAATCTGTATCCTCAGTTACAGCAGCAAGATGTGCTACGAATTGTCCAATTTTTACAACACTCATTTCCACATCACGCCATTGTCTTTCGCTCCATCGATCCTTATACAAATCCGATTTGCTACGAAACGCTTCAAAAAGTTGGATTTGAATATATTGCTACACGGCAGATTTATTTTATCAATCCTCATGAGTCAACTCTTTTTGAATCACGCCTTTTCAAAAGTGATATGAAACTCTTGACAAATAGTGGATATGAAATTGTGGGTGGCGAACATTTGACCCAAGCGGATCTTCCTCGACTTTTAGAACTTTATCGCGATTTATATATTAATAAATACTCAGATCTCAATCCAAAATTCACTGAAGATTTCCTCAGATTGGTTTTGGCAAATAAAATTTTAAATTTCAAGGTAATGAAAAAAAATGGACGTATTGATGGAGTGGTGGGTTATGTGCAACGGAACGGAAAAATGTATTGTCCATTTTTTGGGTATGATCGCACTGTGCCGAAAGAAGTCGCTTTATACCGGATGCTTTCGACCGTACTGATGTTGGAGGCACATGATCGCCGCCTCCTCTTTCATCAAAGTTCAGGAGCCTCTATGTTTAAGAAAATTCGCAAGGCTCATGGTTGCATCGAATATACGGCCGTTCACTATAAACACCTGCCATTTCGTCGCCAAATGCCCTGGTTAGTGATTAAAAATCTATATAATAGTCTTGGTATCATTTATATGAAGCGATATTAAAGAGGGATTGAGGCTAAACGCAATTTAACAGAGTAGTGGCGGATGAATCCTCCGCCACTGCTTTACTGTTTAATTAGTCCAAAACATTTTTTTATTTATAATGAGTGACGGCTCCCAATTGCAATAGGGGTCCATTGTCTTCGACATTTATGCTGAAAGATAGCGTTCCCGTCAGCATTTCATTCCAAGTTTTCCATGAAGATGCATCAAAACTGATGTGGAGTTCCTCGCCTTGCCATCGTAGATAAAAAGTCCGCTTAATTTTTATCAAATCGGCAGGATGATCTCCTGCTTCTAGCTCCAACAGTTCACCGTTTAAGAAAAAACGCAATGGAAGAACCGTTCCTTCTGGACAAACAAGAACATAAGCAGAGGCATTTTCTGCCCACCGTTGAATTTCTACTTGTGAAACTTCCGGCAAATATAAGTATTGCTCTGTAGAATCTATAAAGGCTTGATCTTGTTGATGCTCGGCGATGCCCAATCCAGCTAAGGCCATGCTTAATCCACTTGCTAAAATCCATGTTTTCATCATATTTTCTCCTTACTACATTTGTAGTATTTAAAGTTAAAAAAAATGACATTTTTCAAAATGTCCAAAATTTTCCTAAAAACAACACGAATATCCAACATGCAAGAGCGAAAATTTTTACCCATTTAAGGATGAATAGTTCATTTTTAGGTGATGCGAGCAATGCTTGCAATCTTTTGACAGCATGATGTGGGGAGACAAAAAGCTGCGCCATGATGGGTAGAGGTGCAATTGCTTTCAGCCAATGAGCCGATTTATAAAGGGCTTGGGCGAGATGTAAGCGATCGATATTTGTGCCATGCAAGCAATCGCAAGCATATTCCTGGGCTAGTTCTAATTTGCCTTTAAAATATCTTGTGGGAATCCACCAAAAGAAATGGCAAATCCAAAACAAGCTTGCATTGACAAAAAGATCTCCGTAATGGAAATGAGACATTTCATGTGCAATAATGGCTTCAAATTCTTGTGTTGTCAGTTCATCAAAGAGAGGTTGAGGAATGAAAATGGCCGGATGACGCAGTCCGGTAATAAAAGGAGAGTGAGGCAGAGATGTGAGGTAAATGCTTACTTTTTTACGCTGAAATTTTGATGCTAAATGAAGATCTTGCAGAGGACCTTCATAAAGTATAGATGTAGAGCGGATCTCATTTAGACGTTGGTTTGAGAGGCGGTATTGTTGGATTGCCCTCCAAAGAAACCCAAGAGTTCCTGCAATTAAGACCAAGGCACAGCCTGCGGTCCATTCGGAGCCTATTTTGAGGCAGAACAGATCTGCAAGAGTGAATGTCTGCCCATCGATGAGATGGAAGTCGACCGAACAAAGAGGATAACGGAACGGCATAAACCAGAAATAGGCGCTCAAAATACGCGTACCTACTGGACTTGTCAAAGGATTGAGCTGTTGAGCAAGCGCCCAATGAGAAAATTGATAGCATGCCAAATCGGCAATAATTTTCATGAAAGGGATCATGAAACAGAAAGCCTGCACGCGGGTACTTTTAATGCGTAGAATTTTCAAAGAAAAGAAAATCAATAGACTCAAAGTAAAAAAAGATAGGAAGCTATTGACTGCCACATTGACTACAAAAATCGACCATAAGTCAGATGTCATATATAAAACCTCCGATTATATATCCTTAGATGGTTTTTTGCCTTTTTGAAGAAGTGCTTTCATTTCTTCTAGATCTTGAGTGGTCAAATCTTCACTAGAATCAATTAAATAGCGGATCATGGCTAATGAGTTACCTCCGAATAGCCTTTGTTTGAGTCTTTCAACAAGACCCAAAGCCGCCGATTTTGATTTTGGGGGAATTTGATAAAGATAATAGCGTCCTTCGCGCTTACGTTGTAAATCACCCTTCTCGAATAAGCGAGCCATCACAGTCATGACCGTTGTATATCCAACAGCTTGATTCAATGCCTCATAGATATCTTTGACAGAAACTTCCCCTTTACTTTTGACGAGCTTCAAAATCGTCCATTCCAATTCGCCAAATAAACGCTTTCTAGACACACCGGACCTCCTGTTGTTCATTCTTATACTACAGTTG
>Ga0364910_1081_pt1 | contig 46056 bp, 39 predicted proteins | sample SorcelJu500001C4_3_FD_206970 | JGI IMG/M metagenome (GOLD analysis project Ga0364910, IMG submission 206970) | Enriched cells from Trout Bog Lake Hypolimnion, Wisconsin, USA - BchlTB.June25.5000.01.C4 | ecosystem: Environmental > Aquatic > Freshwater > Lake > Hypolimnion/Profundal zone | place...
TGCAACGATTTCCAATTCGCCGGGCACTCAAGGACTTGCCACCGCCGTAAACCCAGGCACAACGACGATTAAAGCCACATTGAATGGCATTTCAGGATCAACAACACTAACTGTCACATCGACTACTTTATTGTCTATCGACGTGACTCCTACCAATTCTTCAATTGCTGAGGGCTTCACAGAACAATTTACAGCAATCGGCATTTTCAGTGATCAAACCACCGAAAATCTGACAAATTTGGTTAACTGGAGCTCTTCGAATCCAAGTGTTGCCGCCATCTCTAATGCTCCGAACCTCCAAGGACTTGCTACCGGCTTAAGCGCGGGTACAACGACCATTACAGCAACACTCAATGGAATTTCAGGATCAACAACGCTTACCATCACATCGGCAACTTTATTATCAATCGAAGTGACTCCAGTCAACTCATCAATTGCTGCCGGTTTTACAAAACAATTTACAGCAAGCGGCATTTTCAGTGATCAAACCACCGAAAATCTGACAGATCAAGTCACCTGGATGTCTTTAAATCCATCCGTAGCCATCATATCCAACACTTCTACACCCCAACCACAAGGACTTGCTACTGGTCAAAGCCCAGGTACAACGACCATTACTGCGACACTTAACGGAATTTCAGGAGCAACAAAACTCACAGTCACATCAGCGACTCTATTATCCATTGAAGTGACCCCGGTCGATTCATCCGTTGCAAAAGGATTTACACAACAATTTACGGCTATCGCCATTTTTAGCGATCAAACCACTGAAGATATAACGAAAGAATCAATTTGGAGTTCTTCTAATCAAAACGCCGCCATCATTTCTAATGCCCCAGGAAACCAAGGAGTGGCCACAGGCTTAAACCCGGGCATGACCACCATTACCGCTACACATCATGGGATTTCAGGTTCTACAACATTAATAGTCACACCAGCTACTCTGGTATCTATCGAAGTAAGCCCATTTGAATCATCAATTCCTGCCGGATTTACAGAGCAATTCACAGCCATCGGCATTTTTAGCGATCAAAGCACCGAAAATCTGACGGATCGAGTGACTTGGCTCTCTTCGAATCCAACTATTGCAACCATCTCCAATGCTCCAGGAAACCAAGGAGTGGCCACGGGCTTGAGCCCCGGCAGCACAAATATTATTGCCATGTTAATCGGAATCTCAGGCACTTCAACACTCACAATCACGTCTGCTTCATTAAACTCCATTAACGTCACACCCGTAAACCAAACGCTAGCTACCGGATATACTTTGCAGTTTACCGCGACAGGAATCTTTAGTGATGGCACAAATGAAAATTTGACAACGCGAGTGACTTGGACTTCCTCGAATGCGAATTTCGCAACCATTTCTAATGCTCCGGGAAGCGAAGGACTTGCTAACGGCCTGAGCCCAGGCGTCACCAACATTACAGCCATGTTAGATGGAATCTCAGGCTCGACATCTCTGACGATCACACCGGCCGTGTTAGTCTCACTTGCCATAACGCCAACAAATCCAACCATTGCCGCCGGTTTCACACAGCAATTCGTAGCGACAGGTACCTTCAGTGATGGAACCAACACAAATTTGACAAATCTAGTGACCTGGATCTCTTCCAATGTATTGATTGCTGAAATCTCGAATGCTCCGGGTAATCAAGGACTTGCCAAAGGATTAAGCAAAGGCAGCGCAACGATTACTGCTGTGTTAAATGGAATCTCAGGCACTACCACGCTAACGGTCTCACCGGCTGTGTTAGTCTCAATAGCCATAACGCCAACAAATCCAACCATTGCCGCCGGTATCACGCAGCAATTCATAGCGACAGGAACCTTCAGCGATGGAACCACTGCAAATCTGACAAATCTAGTGACTTGGATGTCTTCAAACGTATTGATTGCCAAAATCTCGAATGCTCCGGGTAGTCTAGGATTAGCCACAGGGTTAAGCCAAGGCAGCACAGCGATTATTGCTATGTTAAATGGAATCTCAGGCTCGACATCTCTGACGATCACACAGGCTGTGTTAGTCTCACTTGCCATAACGCCGACAAATCCTTCCATTGCCGCCGGTTTCACGCAGCAATTCATAGCGACAGGCACCTTCAGTGATGGAACCAACACAAATCTGACAAATCAAGTGACTTGGATGTCTTCCAACGTATCGATTGCCGATATCTCGAATGTTCCGGGTAAACAAGGATTAGCCACAGGATTAAGCAAAGGCAGCACAACGATTACTGCCACGTTAAATGGCATCTCAGGATCCACTACATTGACGGTCACAGCAGCGGTATTAATCTCCATTGACGTAACACCTCCAATGTCTACAATTACTGCACCACTGACACTACAATTTAGCGCCACCGGAACATTCAGTGACAATACAGCAGAAGATCTAACAGACGAAGTCTCCTGGAGTTCTTCCAATGGAGCCGTTGCACAAATTTCAAATGCTGAGGGAAGTCAAGGCCTCGCCTCTTCCTTGAGTCAGGGTAACACCACAATTACGGCTGCTTTAAATGGAATTTCAGGCCATGCGACATTGACAGTGACATGTCCTTCTTTCATCATCACGACAGACTCGCCATTGCCTACCGGTCATTACTTTATTTTCTATAGTCCAGTCCAAATTGAGACTTCAGACGGAGTTAAACCGATCACATTTCAAATCATATCGGGTGCATTGCCTCTGGGAATGGAGCTTACATCCGACGGAATAATTGAAAGAACTCCAAGAGACTTTGGTGATTTCATGTTCACCATTCAAGCAACGAGCAGTTGCGGCAACACGGCAACCAAACATTTTGAGCTTAAGATAGAGCGATTGCCTTAATTTGGCGCGAAATTAGGCTGAGAAGAAATAGGCTATAACATCATGAATTGCCTTGAGCTCATAATTCAATATATCGAATTTTCCCCGACTTGAGGCTATAAACGACATTTTTAGTGTTGACATCGAGCGATTGAATGCCTGTGGAGTCCTCTTCGATTAATGTCTTCGCATCACTTAAAAGATTTTTCCTAAGATCATAAATCAATAATTGACCCGACAAGGAGGCGACGCAAACCGTTGTTAAATCAAAAGCTGCTATCCCCTTTATTTCTTGCTTATTCAATAGCGTAGAACAAACTTCTTTCTTTCTTCGCAGATCGAAAAATTTGACATTACCCGTTTGATTGCCACCCAAAACGTGAAAAGATGATAAGCCCTTGATAGCGGTCACCTTGCTTGAAAATAGCCATCTACAGGAGTATATAAGCCGTTCGGGCCTGTCATCTCGTGAAAAATCCCATGCACTAAGATATCCATCATCGGCACCGCTCAACAAAACTTGTTCGTCAATGATATCCAAAGCAGTGACCGGTTGAGCAGATCTATAGATTGTTCCAATAGTGTCAAGGGTAAAGGAACGTTCAAAACTATCTAATTTATAAAGCCTTATGTATCCATGATTCGTCCCTTGAACCAACCAGTCATCTGAAATTTTGACAACACGAACATCTTTGATATCATTAAAGCTTTTAATAAGTTCTATATCTTGTTTTTCTTCACTTATTTTAAAGACTTGGACTCGATCTTTTTGAGCCGCGGCTAAGAAAGCTCCATGAAGATCAAAACCGCAATATTCTGAATCCCCTTGCAAACTTCCGACTATTTTATTCTCTCCTTTTAGAGGATCAAAATATAACATGTTATTAGTAAATCCTGCAAAAATGGAATGATTCAGCAATTTTGTCGCAAGAGGATAATTCTCCTGTTGAAAAACTTCCAACACAGTCTTAGCCTTAAAAGGAACTCTATCTTTAACAATGTCGAAAATTGTGGATGTAAAATCCCAAATAGAAGGCGTTTCAACATCATGTTCAGAAGACAATAAATTATCCAACCTCATCTTCTTGAGATCACCCTCATCCTCCCCCTCTATTTTTTGCTGGCTTTGATTCTCATCAGTTATGCATGCAAACGTCCTTTTGCTAGATTTTTGTTCTTCTTCGATTTCGTGTTGATATTCCCTCACTGCTTGCTCTTCTGGAGACAGCGGAGAAGGCTCTTGAACACGAGGACAAAAATGATGGGGAGGAGAGGAACGGGGAACTTGCATGGCGGCACCTTTAAGTTGAAACAACACAAATAATATTTGCTATTAAATTAAATGTATATATTGATTATAATAACATTAACAAAAATTTCTTATATTTATTAACAAGACACGACAAAATAATTTTTTAACGCTTATACAGTGAAATAAAAGGTGTTAAATCAAATATCAAAGATTCAAAAAAAGTGGAAATTAAAGCGCCCACGTTGGAGCTTACAATGGTTTGTGCAATTATTTTACAAAGAGTCTAAGTATCATAGGTTATTGATCCAAAAAATGCAAGTATATTGATCTTTTCAACTTGCAAAACTGATATTCGCAAGCGAATTAATTCATTATCACTAAAATAGATATTTGCGTATATATGTTTAAATATGTGACAAATTATGTCATATTTTATTATCATATTGAATAATCGTTAATAAATAATAGGAGAAATTATGCTGTATCCGTTAAATGGCCACACACAATTTGCACCAACGAGTGGGTTTGGACAAATTCTACACACAGAAGAGATGAAAAAAGCAAAGATAATGGCGCAGGTCAACAGTTATTATCAACAAGTGATTATTAATAGTCTAAAAAATCAACCGATCAAAAAGTTGACTCTCGAAATTGAATGTAGAATAATGGTAGATCATCTCTTAAAAGAGATCGAGGCTATCCGCACAATTCCTGATTCTGTTCTTTGGCCTTCCAAAAAAATACCTTTCATGAAAGATTCTTCTATAAGCTTCTATGAATTAATTCCAACTAATCAAGATGTTGTTCAAGAAAAATTAACAAATATAAGCAGGGTGGTTTGTAAGATATCTTTTATTCAACAAAAAATTCTTGAATGCGGACGTGAAATTCGAGACATCGAGGCATATGTTAAAATCTGTGTGGATCTTGGTCGTGCTATAGAAAATTGTCAAGCTGCTCGATTAAGATTTTCATATCTGTCAAACCTAAATATACCAACGATTCTGAACAGTCACACTTTAGAGTGAAGAGGCGTTGTTGCATAAATAGACTTCTTTCGAAACTTGTAGATCGTTGTGTTTGATGGAGATTAAACACAAAGACACAAGATCAGTGCCACGGTGGCGAATTATGCAACAAAGCCGATCTCGCTGACGGGCTTTTCCCAAGGAAAGCCCCTCAGCAATGTACACAAAAAATGTGCACAAGCACCCTCTCTTAGTACAATAGCTACTGCTGAATGGTAAGCAGCCGGTTTAAACGATCGGAGTGCGGAGCGAGCCGCTTGGCGACATTGATCGCTGACATGATAGCACTTTCATGAGAATCGTTATCATGGGTATAATTTCCTGCAAACCAAAGACGACGGTTTCCTTGAACCATTCCAATGGCTTTCTGTGCTTGGAAATATTGTAGATCTGCGATTGGATGATCATAATGCTCGAGGGCATATAATGGACTTGGAAGCGCATTTCCTTGGTCGTTTGGCGAGCGCACATCATATGTTATCCATGATTTAAAAACGGGCGAAGCCGGACTCAGCCATTTTTTACAAACCGTCGTCGCACTATGTACACCATCATAGCGAACATTGACTACGCTCCAGGTGGCCGTGTCCGCAGGCATAAAGCGGCTATCGCCATGAATGGCAATCGTCGTTTTAAAATATTTGATCTGACCCAAAATGGAGCGAAGATCTAAAGTTTCAGGCATATTTTTTAACAGTCCACAAGCTTGCATGGCATTTGTTGCAATGACTAAATGGTCGAATTGAGAGACAGTTCCATCATCTTCCACGATTGTATAAATATCATTTTGGCATGTGATATCAGAAATGTTCGCCGACAGCTTGACTTGGGCATTGACTAATTGATGAGCTAATTTTTGAATATACTTTTGCGTGCCGCCCACAACTTCTACCCATTGGTAATGTATAGCCTCTTTTCCTTGAATGGCATACTTTAAGGCATCGTAGGCTGCAAATTTTTTAATATCTTCCTTGGTCACTCCCCAACCAGCAGCCAAGAATGGATATAGGAATTCATTCTTGAAGGGGCTTGTCAGACCAAGGTTGTCGACAAAGTCTTCCAATGTGACGCCAACATCTTGAGTTTTAATTAAGAATTTTCCCGCTGCCAGAAGATGGTCAAACTCGATCATATTAAAAACATCATGAGGCCATAACGAACGCCATTCAATCTTCCCATCATGGATAGGAGGAAGAATAAGGGAGCTGCTACTATCCGTGCGATAAAAATTTGTTGTCAAAGTATAGTCATGCAAAGGTAGTTGTAAAACGTTCTTTAAAAGATTGTAAAAATAGGGAAATTGATTTTCTGAAATAAATTCAAAACCTGCCTCAATAGGTACTAAAGATCCGTCGACTTCAACATCGATAGAGTTGGCATGTCCACCTAGGCGATTTTGAGCTTCGAATAATGTCACATCATAATCTTGATCCAAAAGCCATGCTGTGGTCAAACCCGAACCACCGCCACCTATAACGGCGACTCGTTCTTTATTAGCAAAAAGCAAGACATTTACAAATAAAGAGAAACAAAACAGCCATATACTTAGTGATTTCCTGTTCACAATAACCTCGCTTATAAATTAGTTAATTTGGATTGCCTGGCAGAGACAATAAAAATTCAAACGACTTAGCGTTATATTTTTATGTTTTTGTCATCAATGAAAAAGATCCTAAAGGATGCATTTTCCAATTTTTACAATTGTCTCAGTAAGGCTAATAGGAAACTAAATGATGAGAAGTTAATTTTCAATATTCCAGAAAAACTATTTTATAACCAATTCTGACAGGTTAGCTGAGGGCGTGCAAGGCTTGCGAGCAAGCGAAGAGATTAGCCACCACTCTGGAAATTGTGAATAATCGATCCGCTGAAGTGGCGTTAGCCACGCAGGCATGCGTAGCTAACGCCACTTCCCACGGATCGATGAGTGCGCAATGCAACTGTTCTAGAGATGAATGTCGAGAATATTTGAAGCCTATATACTTAGCTTAATGCCTATGTGCACCAGCAATAAAACTACTATCAAACTATCAACCCTCGAATTATGGTGCCGATTGATTCTATTCCGCGCTACTTGATCTCCCTTGCCCAGTCCGATCCGGCTTAAGTAGCTCTTGCATTTTCGCTATTTTGCCTTCATCAGGACGATGTTTGAAAACCCTCTTTGAAGGCGCCTCTGTTCCTGAAGAACTCTGACTCTGTTCCTGAAGTTTTGCTTGTGCCAAAGAACTTACCTCTGTTGATTTTTCTTTATCTTTTTTTTCTTCCGGTGCTTCCGGCCTGGTTGGTTGGATTGCTCCGCTCTCTTCTCCAGGCAATTTCGGTCTTACTCCACTTGATGCCATAATTCACTCCCTAGTTTTTAAGATTAAAACGATTTACGTCAAAATCGAACTTAAAACCTTACTAATCTAATTATATTATATATTTAAATTTATTCAAAAAATAATATTACATAATTAACTAGTATTGTTATAAATTTATAATAAACAATTGTTTATATAATTTAATAATTAGATAATATTGTTTATAATTCGCATAAAGAAGAAACGCAGCGACGAGATGTTGTGGTATTAAATAACCACGGAGACAGTGCGATCACTGAGAAAATATGAGAACACAATATTGCTCACTTGTAGATCGTTATGTTTGATGGAGATTTAATGAGAGGATATGCATGTTCGCAAGCGGCAAGATGAACAAAATCAAGAAGTACTTATCTTAGTATCCACCGCATACGAACTTGCAAATCCCATTTTCTCACATTGAGTTTCGGCTGTGCACTCCATGCACAGCTCTGATCCTTTGAGAATGCCTAAACGGCCCTACTGGCTGAGGATAGATCTAAACATGACCTTCTTCGTTTTTTTGCAAGATCGTTTTCCTTACCATTGGGACGCCCTTCATAGGAAGATCTTTTATATTTTTCATCCTCAACTTTTGGAAAAGAATTTGTTTGCTCCCTCTGAGCCTTAGAAGATATCTCCTTTTCTTCATTTCCTTCATCCGAGAAAACAATACCCAGTGTTAAAGAATCCTCACTTGAGAAAAGAGAGTCATAATCTCTAACATTGAACACTATTGGAGATTCATCGCCATCAGAAGGATGTGTTGGGCTTGATAGAGGAGACTTGTCACATTCACTTGATTCTCCCTCCTCGATGGAAGTAAATCTAAGATCTCTAATACGCTTCAAAACTTGCTTAAGATCTCCACTTGCATTTCCATCCACATCGAGAAATTGAACCGAAAAATCAATCACATCTCGATCAAACCAAGAGAACTGACCTTCAATTTCGTCAGATTTTACAACTTCTTTGAAAAGACTTATTTGGTCAATGAGACTATCGAAGAGTCGAATTTTGAAGGGCTGTTTTTCGCATTTTTGTTTGCATCTATTTAATTGATCTGAAAATGTCTCGTGCAGAATCGATGCAGTTTCTGATAAAGAATATAAAGAATTCATAAAATACCTATTAAGTTATGGTTAATACAATTAAATCACTATTTTTAATGCTATAATAAAATAAAATTCTATTATCGGTTCAAAAGTATGCACATTTTTGTCTTAAATGCAATGCCATCTGCGAAGTATTTTATTTTTTTTTGAATTAGAAATTGATGCAGCGATTCAATTAGGATTAATCGTTAAGCAAATCATACTTAGAATGGCAGCCTAATTTATTCTTGATGTTTTCAAAATAATATTCTACGGTACGGTTGGAGAGACCCATGAGAGCTGCAGTCGCCTGAGCAGATTTGCCTAGTTTAAATAATTCAAGGCATCTTTGTTCTTGGCGCGATAGCCCAGTCACCTTCTTTAAAAAGGCCGATATCTTTGGATCATGATTCGCTAAAGGGATCGATGAGGATTGATCAAATAAGTTTTTACCTCGAACTTCTCGAATATTGAAGAGATCGGCTTTCATTTTACCAATCAAATCTTTAGCTTCACGTTTAAAATAACTGCCGAATTTGGCGAGCAAATCCAAACAAGTCATATAGGGCAAGCATCCTTCAGGACCCACATCTGTGTTGGCAAAGATAAAACCATCCATTTTGGCCTCATTCACTTGCAAAGAGAGAAACAAGTGGTCAGCTCGAAAACGCTTTTGTAATACACTTTGCGCTTCTTTATCAAAAGTACAAGGCAGCAAGGCATGCCCTGAGCGAAAATGAGCGGGATGGGAAAGATAGGGATTTAAAAGATAAAGGCGCTGGCTAAAATAATACTCATTGCATTCGAGAGCATTGGTTATATAACCAAATCGTCCATCCTTTTCAACAAAATAATAAGTAAATACCGGTATTCCCAAGTAATCAACAAGCGGTGAGCAGATATTTTTTATTTTCTTATCGTGTTTGACAGAGTAATGTTTAATGATGGGTAATAAATCTTCCATGCATCGAAAATACCATGCGCAATCAAAACTATCAATCGTTAATTTTATTTAATGAGGGAGTCAAAAATACTGTATTTTTTACGGTGTTTTCGAATTTGATTAATGTTTTAGCCTTCTACTTTAATTGATTATAAACCTTTACCAAATTATGAGGAGGCCGAAATGATGAATTTTATAACAAGTCGATTTCATTTTGAAGAGAACATTTTAATTAATTTTGAAAACAAACAATTCCCGCTTATCAAATACGATAGTGAGTTGCACAGCGATCTCGCCTATCAGCTTCAGGATCCAGATTTAGCGCGAACCATTCACACGGCTTATACCTCCTCTGTCGCCGACAGATTGAATGGATCCGATAAGGAATTGTTCGAGAAGGCTCTGTTGAGAGTTTGCCTTTTGTTCGGATCACAGAAATATCCGCCTCACCACGCTTTGCGGATGGCTTTGCTGGAAGAAAATTTTCCAATTGATTCATGGCTGGCAGCGCACGAGGCAGCTTTTAATGAGTTTATGCACCAAGCCAACCAGAGCCGTTTTACGCCCCGCTCGCCTAAACATTGCCTAGAGAAGGCTCACGTGGTGATCACCACAACCTCTGCGGCTGGTGGAAATCTAGCTGTGGCTGAAGGATTAAAAGCAATGCTTGAGCGACGACAGTTCCGAGTCTCTATATTGGATGTTGAAAAAATGTCCGAAGAGGTTGATCCCATCATGATCGCCACAGGCACGCATACTTGTGATCGGATCTATGCACAAGTCGTTCAACAGGAAAATAACTTTAAAGACGGATTTGAATTGATGATGAATGTGGGTAGAAATATCGCACGATATATCGAACCAACTTTAGGACAATTATTAAAGAATAGAGTTTGCGAATTAGAAGCAGATTTTTTCTTAGATACACTCAATGGTCATCGAATAGGCATCAACGTATCCTCAAGCCTCGGAATTCCCAGTAGTATCATTCACTGCGATTGCCAAGTAGGATACTACTACAACGACTACTTCGGCAAAATCCAGTCAAAATTATTCAAAATGTGGTTTCCTGCAGATGTGCCCAGGGTATTCAAACCTATCCTTGATCGTAAGAATATTGCGTGGGAACAGTTTGAAAAGATGCCCTGGAATGATTTTAGGAATGTGTTGGCTGAAGCAATCCAAGTTTCCGTGGAAACGATCGACGAACAAGTGGAGTTTGTTGGAGCTCCGACAAGGCCGGAAATCCAAAGAATTAATGATCCGATTGCGATTGCTGCTTTGAGAAAGGAATGGAAGTTAGACCCCGGCGAGGCAGGAATCATCGTCACCATGGGAAAGAATGGTGTGGGGAAAATGACAAACGTCTTTGAAGAATTGCTTAAGTCCGAGGCTCATAAACTGCCAATCAAATATATCTTTGTGTGCGGCACCAATCAAGCCATGAAAAGTAATTTTGAAGATGTACTTGCAAGCACGGATTTGTCAAACAGTGCTTTGCAACGTTGTGAGGTTGTTGGATGTATCTCAGGTGAGAAGATGAATGAATTGCTAAATATTGGCACGCTGGTGCAAGGAAAGCCCGGAGGTTCGCAAACCGAAGAGTGCATCGAGGTAGGAATTCCCATGATGATTTTATTCTCTCATGGTATTTGGGAGTCAGGCAATCAAGCTAGACTTGAACGTGAAGGTTATGCTCTGAGTTATGATGAACAGGGATCATTAGCCGAGCAGACAGAACGTCATGTTGAAACTCTTAAAGATAAATTGCCAATCGTAAAAAGGCGCAAATGGAAAAAGCTTGTCCCAGCTTCTATTAGGAAAGCATTAAGTGAATCAGCAAACTGAGGCACAATGGGCTAAGCGAAACCAAGATTAACATCCCAATAGAGGGAGATGCAAAAAAATAACAAGATATTAAGATAGTCATGATAAGAAACAAACTCTATCTCCATCCTGAACATCCTAATATCCTGTTTTTCTATCAAAAGCGAAAAAACGCATTATCATCTTGCTCTTATCCTTTCCTTCCTATCGTGTTCCTCCTTGATTTGAAATTTAATAATCGCCTGATCTCTCGTCGTTATTCCCACATTTAGTTTATTTCTATTTTATATATTAATATTAACGTAGTTAATTTCTTTATATAAAATTTAAATTAAAACTATAATAATATAATTATATGCAAATTATATAAATTATATTAATTAATAGATTACTAAAAGGAGGAATATGTTTGTACATAGCAAAGATCAAGTTAGCTTATTTAATAAAATCTTTGGGGATGTTGCAGATGTGACAAGTGCTGCAAACATTTCAATCGATAAGGACGGGCATATATATAAAGTTGCAAAAAATGTTCTAAAACAAGAAGAACCACTAAGAAAGGAAAACTTAGAAGAACAGGTGCGAGAGCAGGAAAGAACGATCCAAATTTTGACGGGAGTGAACCAACTATTAAAAGGGCAAGATCTCTTGATGGATAAGCAATCGCAAAAAATTGCAAAAAAAATTCATATAAAGATCAAAGCTGAACTTAAAAATGTGAACAAGGAAAATCGTGAGGCTCAAAAAAATGAACTTCAAAGGCAGCTGGGAAAATTCACCTCAGCCCTAAGAGAGCAAACCATTCGTTCGACTGCAGCATCGCTGCGTGTTCAGCATGAAAAATTGCCACTATCAGCACCTAATGCTATCGCATCCTGTCAAGCATCTCTGGAGGAAATGAACAATAATCTGAAGCATATGGGAGTTGATATCATCAGATATCTCGACTCGGGTCACATATCTATTATCGATCACGAGGGTGACGAAGTTTTAAAATTTGAAGAAATGGAAACTCCGCCTGAGGCAGATATCGAAGCTGCAAAGGCATTTCAATTGACCCAAAAAGTTGATAGAATTCTTCATAGCTTGCTATATGAGTTGGATCTGGCAACAGGTAATGACGATGTGAGCAATCAGGGAATAATTGAAGAATGGCAAAGATTAGTTCCTCATCAAACATCTGAAGAAATCTCAGCATTAAATACTTCGAAGCTGACTACTCAGCTTCAACTTCTTTTTGATCAACTCTGTGCGGGCCCTCTTGTTAATGTTGACCCCTCAAGAGCAAGAAATCTTGCTCATTTACTGATGGGTTTGAATCAATGCAATTTCATTACACCGAGCACAGCACTGTTTGAGGCTACATCAACTCCCCAGGGGTCCACGATTATGGCATGCCAAGCTTATAATCAAATTAAATTTAATATAAAAAACGAAGACTCAGTTCCTGCAATTGAAATTCAGTATTCATCAAAATTCATAGACTTGCCAGAGGATAGACGCAAGAGCGGATACTATGATTGTAAATTTCAAATTGATGCTCAACTCACTCAAAAAAGCCGGCTCAATCACTTAGATAAGTGGGAAACAGACTATCAAGTGACAGTTTTAACACCTCGAAATGATATCACAAACTTGTCAGAAATTGGAGAAATTATAACGAAACTAAAGCTCAATGGTTTTCAAGTAGATATCGGAACTTGCGATAAAACGATCGACATTGGATAAGAACAAAATGAAATTGTAAACTCATTGGATAAAACGAGGGAGATAGGGAATTTTTCCTATATGCATCGATCGTAAAATATAGGTTGTATTTTCATTACCTATTAGAGTATTGAATTTAACATTGTAGGTTCCTTTTTTGTTGATTTTCGACACTAAGCCGTAAAGTAGTCGGGGAGTATGAATCGATGATGCTTGGTAGCAAATTACCACTAGTTCCTGAAGTTGAAACGTATTTTGCGAATGAACTCTAATTTTTTTGCAAATCTCATCGGTGACTTCCTGCCTAGGCAAATTCGATGATTCTGTTAAAACCATTGTCTTTTCCTCTTTAGGCACAAAGCTTCTTGTTTTCCAAAAAGAATAATCTAGAGCAAGTTCCTGGTTTGAAGGGAGAGGAAGTGAAAGATACAAGAGGAGGCCATTCGGACAATTTTCATGGCTATAAATAGCATTCAAGAAAGGTTGAGGATTTATCCCTTCTTTCAATGCAGAGTTCGTATTCCATTGCTGAAGTATGCCTTTAAAAAAAGGGAATTGGAATTCAAGGCTTGTTTCTTTGGCCAAAAAATAACAGAGACGCCCTATAAATTTAGCAGCCCTTTCAGAATGAATATTTTTTAAATCATTAAAGCGTTGCAATATCATTTCTTGGGAATTTTGCCGTATTTCAGGGTTTAAGCTTCTGATGATGTGGTTCCGAATGAAAGACATATCATTTCTTTTCTCTATAAGCGCCTTGAAATCGCAACAAGTCTTAGAAACATTCGCTCGATCTTCTTTTGAGTCTATGAAGGTAAAGATCAAATGGAAAATTTCATTCGGAAGCTTCGGAAGTTTGCGAACATCCGTTTGATGCGCTCGTTGAAAACCAACTGATTCTGCACCAAATTTTCTAAAGATAGCGATATTTGTTAATCTTAATTCGATAAATAATCTATGAGTGATTTTGGGACATTGAAGTGTGAAAGATATGGAACGAAATAATGGAATTTTGTTGAAACATTCATTCTCGAAAAAATTCAACAAAAATCTTTCCACTCGCATTTCAAGTTTTTGTTTTTTTATGAAAAGTAAATCGTGCGATGATGAATGGCCGCTTTGAATTTGAACATTTGAAATATTCCAAAACATGATCTATCCAAAAAATAATTACTATTTGTTAATGATTAATTATTAAATATTTACATATTTTTAACAACTTAAAACAGCTTCTCTAAAATTAAACGCAAAGAAACCCAGACCATTTTGTCTCTCTCTGTGCTCTCTGTGCTATGTGGTTCAATATCAATCACAGAGCACACAGAGAGCACAGAGAGAGAGAGACAAAATGGTCTGGGTCTCTTTGCGTCTCCTTTGCGTTTAATTGCTGCAAAAATTTAAATAATGCAAAAACAATTTATGCCAATTTTTGCTTGATTTGATGAAGAAATTGATTTTGAACGAGCCGGATCGCTCCTTGAATTCCTCGCAAAAGCCCTTTAGGCGAGGAATGACCATGACACTTGACAACGACGCAATCCACTCCACAAATAATAGCGCCGTTGTATTCTTCATAGTCGAACTGATATTGCAGATAACGAAGGATAGAGCTGCGCTGTTCAGGTAAAATCTCCCTCAGGGGTTCTTGAAGCTGCTGCAAGATAAAGGAAGATACTCCTTCTGAAGTCTTCAATAAAACATTACCCGTAAAGCCATCCGTGACCAAAACATCCACTGCCCCTTGAAAAACGTCGCGCCCTTCCACATTGCCTATAAATAACATCTCTTCCCTTTCAGCCATCGCTTGGAGAAGCAGATAAGCTTGACGGATTTCAGATGTTCCTTTTTTGGATTCAACCCCAATATTGAGCAAACCCACGCGAGGCTGTTCAATACCCTCGCAACTGCGCTGATAAGCAACTCCCAATTGAGCGAATTGAGCAAGATGATAAGCTTTACAAGAAACATTGCCTCCAACGTCGATAATCGCAACACTCCCCTTCTCCGTTGGCAAAGTTGCCAATAAAGCAGGACGTTTAATGCCTGGTAATAGCGGTAAAGATAAAGTCGCTCCAGCAATCAAAGCTCCTGTATTGCCCGGAGAAACAAAGCCATCCAAATAGCGTTTTCTTAAAAACTTGATTCCTAATGCTAAAGAGGAGTTCTTCTTTTGCCGAATGGCAATTAATGGCTCTTCATGCATTTCGATGACGTCCGAGACGACTTGAAATTCTAAATGTGCACGTCTGAGAGGAAAGCGAGCGGAAGCCTGCAAGAGAATTTCATCCAATGCAGCCTGCGTAACAAAAACAACTAAATCGATTTCGGGATATTCTTCCGCCGCAGCTTCAATCGCTTTGAATAGGAGAGCTGGAGAGCGGTCGCTCCCCATGAGGTCAATCCCAATACGCAAATCCGGTACTCCTTCGAAAGTCTCTTGAAATTTCTTTTAAATTACTCTCTTACTGTGGTTTATCAAGACTTTTTCTCAGCAGCATTTACACTGTAGACTCCACAAGATTGACAACTAAAGTGAGGACGGCGAGGCAGTCCGCAGTTGGCGCACGTGGATAAATGTTTTGGTTTCTTTGCATGATGGGCACGCTTAGAATTTTTGCGTGCATTTGACATGCGATTACGTGGTACGGCCATGGTTGATTCTCCTCATCAGATCAATTAATAATTATGGCTTCCAATCCAAATCGGCAAATGGATGATACCCTTCCTCGTCATCAGAAGAGGGCAGATTAGAAGACTCTTTTAAATATTTTCGATATTCTTCGCGTTTTGGACAATTTCCTCCATCACATTCAGCAAAAGCCGGAATTTCGAGTAGAATTGTCTCCCGCAAAAGATCTTTAAAATTGTAAATTCCCGTTTTAATTTCACTGTCTGGCACGCTATAGTAAAAATTCTGGACGTGAATAGGAACTCTTACCGGCTCATTACAAATCGAACAAGGCACAAGAGCTTCCGTTCGGATATCCCAATGCAAAACCAGCTCGTGTTCAGCCAAATAAGCAACACCTTCTAACTCAACGGGTTTATCAAAAGTCAAGTCAGGTTCATGGATGTCGAGAAAGTCAGGGCCTAATTGTTCATGAATTTTCTCCTCATGACCTTCACGCAATTGTTCAATATAAATTTTAAAAAAGTCATCCATGTATTACCAAGGAAATAAAACCGTGTAAAGGAGTTTTATTTTAGAGAATAAGTGGTTTTTTTGCCAACAAATTCTCTTTTGAAAATGGTTTTAAAACTAGCAAGATTTATAAAATCACCCCTATTTTACGATTTTAACTCGAACTCGATTGAGAAGATCTAAAGAGCTTCTCCATCATACATTTTTTCCTGGAAAAGAACCTCCGAATCCCTTAAACTTTAAATTGAAGAATTGGGAATAAAATAAACTTACAACACTTAATTAAAGATCAAACTGCCGAAGATCTTCGTGAATGCAACGTTGCTGAGGCAGGTAAAAACGAATCTAAACAAAGATACAACCTCGTCGGCTGAAATTTATAGACACCATTAAGGATAACCTGTGCAAGAATCAATGATCATTCGCGGGAACTGACTTTACTGCAAGAGAAGACTTTTCTTTTAACAGGTTTTGGTCCTCATTCGATCAAAGGGGATAAGGAACAGTAAAACAAGAGATTATCATGATAACCTCAATTATTGTCCTAGCAAGGAGTAATCAATTATTGTTGATCCCGAATTATGAAGGAAATCCTCTTGATTTTGAGGATGCCAAACGAGCTTGTGTTTTCGTTGAGAATGAAAAGGTGACGAAATGCACGAAATTTTACTTAATATTGAATCAAAAGAAATGCGTTATGCACTCTTAAAAAATGGAGAACTCCGCGACCTCATCATTGAACGAAAGAAAGAAAGACAGCTAACAGGCAACATTTATCGTGGAAAAGTGAAGAACATTCTTCACAACATTCAATCTGCTTTTATTGACATCAATGAAGGGGAAAATGGCTTCATCCATATCTCAGATATCATAGAAAACACTAAAAAGTTTGAACAGTTATTTGATATGGACTTTGATCTCGCCTACGACATCAAAGGTCTCAATGAAAAAGAACAGCAAAATCTTGGCATTGAACAAGTGATGAAGCCTGAACAGCCTGTTCTTGTCCAAGTGGTCAAAGAACCCATTGGATCAAAGGGAGCTCGTCTAACTTCCAACGTATCCATTGCCGGCCGTTATCTGGTCTTATTGCCCAACTCCTCCCACCGGGGTGTTTCACGCAAAATCGAAGACCGCTCTGCCCGCGAGCGTCTAAAAAAACTTATCCGCGCTTTCGAAATGCCGCAAGATATGGGACTGATTTGCCGTACTGCCAGTGCAATGGCAACGCCTGAGATGTTGATTGCAGAGGCTCATGATTTATTAAATAACTGGCAAACCATCATGGAAAATTTCCAAAAAGCCAATGAGCCTACTTTACTATATGCAGAGTCTGATTTGATCAAACGGGCAGTTTTGACTGCGATAGATAAGCATTATGATCGTATTTTAGTCGATGACTATCCCACCTATCAAACTTGCAAGCACCTGTATAGTCGTTACGCTAGCGAACATCCTTTGAAGGTAGAATATTATCGAGATAAGACTCCCATGTTTGAGCGGTTTAATGTTGAAAGGGAAATTGAGAAGACGTTACGCCGCAAAATTTGGCTTCCTAGCGGAGGATATCTTTTCTTTGATCGTACAGAGGCCATGTACACCATAGATGTAAACTCCGGACGCAGCAACACGAGCAAAACCGATGTCGAAGAGTCTCTTTTACGCATCAACTTAGAAGCAGCCGAAGAAATTGCTCGTCAGCTACGCTTACGCAATATAGGCGGACTCATCATCTGCGATTTTATTGACATGCGGCTGCGGAAGAATCAGCGCCGTTTGCTAGAACGCCTTAAAGATTGCATGAAAGAAGATTCAGCCAAATGCACAATATTAGGAATGAGTGAATTCGGCCTCGTAGAGATGACACGGCAGCGCAACCGCGGCTCTTTGATGCAAACCATTTTCACTTCGTGTCCTTATTGCGCAGGAAGCGGCATGGTTAAATCACATGAAAGCATCTCTATCGAAATTGAACGCGCTTTTAAGAAAATCTTGACCTGCCAAGAACAGTTTGCCCTCAAACTAGTCACTCATCCACTGGTGGATCAACATCTCAATATCATGGATAAGCCTTACTTGCTTAAACTAGCATCAGACCAAAACGCAACCTTAACTTTTGACACTGATGATCGCTTGCATCTCAACGAATGGCAGTTTTATTCAACCATCAATAATAAACGCATTGAGGTTTGAGATGAGCCATTTCCTTCCTCAATTAGATTCTTATTTAGAAAAGGGTCTGATCAATGCGCAGCTTTATCATTTGATTCGAGAATTTTACGGAAATTATCAACAAGCTTCAACCCATTCTCCGCAATCGGAAAAAACGGAAAAAATGTTTGAATTGCTCATTCAACTTGTTGTGGAACATTTGCAACATCCTCATCAATTTTCCATTTTTCATCGAAGCCTTCGCAAACCGTTTGATTATTATCAATTTGGATTAGATTTTATCCGCCCTTTTGTAGACTTTACCCATTCTAAAATTCTTGGCATGGATTACCTTCATGCCATTCAAGCCCAAATCAAAAAAGGTGAAAATGTCATCTTGCTAGCCAACCATCAAACCGAACCTGATCCCCAAGTTATCAGTCTTCTGCTGGAAAATATAGATCCCGCACTTGCATCTGATATGATCTTTGTTGCGGGGCATCGCGTCATCAGCGACCCCATGGCCATCCCAATGAGCTTAGGAAGAAATCTTCTCTGTATTTATTCAAAAAAGCATATGTCCTATCCCCCTGAAGAGAAAGCGCAGAAAGTGTTGCATAATCAGCGCACATTAAAACAAATGCAAGAACTCCTTAATGAAGGAGGATGTTGCATTTATGTAGCCCCAAGCGGTGGGCGAGATCGTCCCAATGCAACCGGAGATATTGAAGTCGCTCCTTTTGATGCACAAAGCGTAGAGCTCTTTTGGCTCCTTGGAAAACAATCGGAGCGCCTCACTCATTTTTATCCATTAGCACTCCAAACATATCATTTGATGCCTCCTCCGGGCCAAGTCGAAAAAGAATTGGGTGAAAAACGGATTATCAACGTCACGCCGGTATATCTGGCTTTCGGAGAGGAAATTGCAATGGAGAATTTTCCCGGAAGCACACATTTGGATAAAAGATCCAAGCGCAACAAGCGGTCTGAATACATTTGGCAAAGGGTTTCTCAAAGCTATCAATCGTTCCCGCATAAAACAGGATTTGCAAATTCGCAAGCGGCAGGATATACAAGATAATTAAGTTAAAAAAGGGAGTGCAACCGCCTCTTTCATCTCAAATTCATGCAACCGCCTCAACGAATGGATAGCTTGCTTGCTGATGCTGATTGACATGTCGTCCCAATTTCTTTGTGGCAATAATCGAGAACCCAATGACTAAAACAACTGTAATTCCTACAATGGAAATGTGGCCGGCTGTTGAGCCAAAAGTAATGAGCAACACTTGATACAAACAGGAAGATCCCGATTTTCCCAAACGTGATCCTGCACTATCGATGACCGACTTTGCTCGCATACGTTCACTAGCATCAATAGAAAGAAATGCCATTTCCTTGCACATATCAAAGATCGTATATTTGGCCGTCAAAGCTAAAACATAATATACAGATCCTAAAATCATGATGAAATATAATGAATTCATATTGAAAAGAGAGGCAAAGGGAGATAAATATTCTTCAGGGAGCTGCATGGCAAAGAAAAAGCAAAAGCTGGTAATAAATAGAGATACAGGAGTAAGCAAAGCGACTTTGGACCAGTTGACGGCTTGAAAAATCCAACGGGAGAAAAGCGACATGCAAACTGCAAGAATTCCTATGATGGACGTCAGTTGGTTAACATATGCGTTATAGGCTTGCGGCATAGGATAGACGCTTTTAATCGTTTCTTTCCAAACAACTTCCACCAAATTACTAGTCAAACCGAATCCCACAACTAAGGCTGCAATACAAAATAAGGGTTGGGATTGAAAAATGCACAAAAGGCTTTCTTTAAAAGTAAGTGAGGGGGCAGATTTTTTAGATTGCTGTGATTTAGATTGCTGTAATAATGAAGGCACATCGCTCAAAGATAATAAACGATTGATACCCATGATCGTTATTCCACAAACAATAACAATCAAAACAATCAGCTGTAAGGTCTCTTGCCAAGAAAGAATATCCATCAAGGAGTGGCAAAGAAAATGAGAAGTTTGACCCGATAGAATTCCTGCGCAATTTCCAACAAACACGCACAATGGATAAAAAGATTTTGCTTGTTGAGACGAGGTCGTTTCGTTCATGTAGCCCCAAAATAGGACTGTCAAAATCATCATCGCCCAAAGTTCGGCAGCCAGATAAAAAAAGGTGTAGATCCAAAAACTGACCATCGCAATAAAACCCTTACAACCCTTAGGAAGAAGCGATGTTAAGTGATCCGCGAGACTCTCAAGATGAAGTTGGTCGCGTAACGGATAAAGGCAGAAAGCAAACAAAGCATAAGAACTCAAAAGGAGTATGACAAAAAAATACATCGTTTTTTCTCTGCCAAACTTTTGATAAATCTTTGAAAAAAGATAACTCATGAAAATGGCAAAGGGAAGAATCACCCAAACCTTAAGAAAAGGAATCACTTGTGCACCGGCTTCACTCGAGGTGATGACTAACGTGTCTTTTAAATCCTTCAAGAGATGGTAGACAAAAATAATTAAAAAGAACTGCCCTAGAATCAAGGCACGCTTCATCCAAGGTGTAGACGAAGCATCTGAGAAAGAAATATTTTGTTTTGAATTTTTCATGCACTTTTTTTTTTGCAGAATTTCTGCAAAAAGAAAAAGTACGATTAGGAAAGAATGTATTCAACGCAATTAAGCGTGTTTTTCAAAGTATTATACCAAACTCTTTTATTTAGTCAAGGTAAAACCGGCTATGTTGCATAATTCACCACTGAGGCTTTTTTGAGTGGTGAAGAATATTCGAGCCTTGCGTATAACATGGGAAGTTATGCGAGAATTGAGTCAATAGACCTTTCGTGAATGATACTAGGAAAAAAATGACTGCTACACTCTACCATTGGATTGGTTTTAATTTGCTCATCTTCGCTATTCTAGGCATAGACCTCTGGCGATCGTTCCGCGACCCTCACCCGATCAAAATAAAAGAGGCTCTCTTGACCTCTTTTGGGTGGATTTCATTAGCTTTTCTTTTTAATGTTTGGATTTATTTTGCCTTTGGTCCGGGGCCAGCGCTAGACTTTTTGACAGGTTACCTGGTGGAGAAAGCTCTCAGCGTTGATAATCTCTTTATTTTTTTTGTCATCTTTGCCCATTTTAAGGTTCCAGAAACATCCAAGCATCTAGTACTTTTTTACGGTGTAGTAGGCGCAATTATCATGCGTGCTTTGCTGATTTGGGGCGGCATCACCTTAATTCAGCACTTTTCTTGGATTTTTATTGTGTTCGGTTTATTTTTGATCTTTACCGGAATTCGGTTGGCTATTCATACCGGAAAAGATGAGAGCATAGAAAAATCAAGGCTGTACTCGTGGTTAAAAAGAAGGTTTCCCTTTACCGATCATTACAGAGCAAACGCTTTTATCGTCCATCAAAATGGTCAGTGGATGGCGACACCACTGTTGGCAGTCCTGGTTTTAATTGAAACGACAGATCTCATCTTTGCCTTGGATTCCGTCCCTGCAATTCTCGGCATTACTACAGAGCCATTTATTGTTTATACTTCAAATATCTTTGCCATCTTAGGCTTACGCTCTCTCTTTTTCGCCTTAGAGGGGTTGATACAGGCCTTTTACCTCCTCCACTATGCTCTAGCTTTCATCTTGGTTTTTATTGGCTTCAAAATGATTGTTGCCGGCTACATCCACATTCCTACTTGGATCACCTTGGGCATTCTCCTCTTTTCTTTGTCTATAGCTGTGGCCGTTTCACTATTAAATCCCCTATCTGCAAACAAAAAATAAAAACCTGAGTTTTGGATATATACGCATGTCCATCGCTGCAGTTTTGACTTAAATGCTTGAAGATGTATTGGAGACCTGCATAAGAATCTATAAATAAAGAAATTATAAGCAAATATAGTGCATTCAACCACCTTGTCATTAATTGAGGGATTTCATAAAATCCAAACAACCTTTAATTGGAGGTTAATGATGGTTATCAATGAAAAACTTGAAGAAAAAATTCATAAAACCGAGCGCAAACTCATTGAATTATCCATCCATATTCAACGATTGGATCGCGAGTATAAGCAACTTTTAGAAGAATTGGCATTAACACCGGAACAAATCAAAGAATTTGCAGAAAATCCGGAAAACTTTTCTCCGCCGATATGGGAGCAGCTGCAAAAAGAAAAAAAGCTGTCAGAAGAAAAGTTAAATTTGGCATTGAATAACGTTCGGGATGCTAACAATACCAATAAAATTCTCTCAGAAAAAGGAAAAGTTCAGCAACATTGGCTTTTTGTGCGTTAAAAGAAGTCTATTTCCTAGTACACGGTAAAGATCTTCTTAGCTATTTGTGGCATCGCGAGTTGTTTGTTAATGCTCGCAAAAAATGCTTTCAGAGATATCTGCGGAAAGTGATTTCTTTTATGTTCTCTATCCTGACCATCTTAATATCCTGTTATTCCTCTCTAGTACGATTTGGCAAAAATGGCATCCAAAGTAGCTTCTCTACCGGTCAATATACAGCGCCCTTTTGTACCGCTCTGTTTAAGAGGCAAGCAACGAATCGTCACTTTTAAATCTTTCAGAAGATCTTCGGTTTCCGGATCACCACACCACTTAGCCAGAACAAATCCCCCATGAATTTCAGGCTTTTCTTCGTTTTTTGGAGTAAAAAAAGCTCGCAGTTGTTCAAAAGTCTCAATATCGCGGTAGATGTGCGCATCGCGATATGCTTTGGCTTGTTCAAAATAGGATTGTTGGATCTCCTCCAAAAGAGGAACTATCTGCAATGCTAATTGCTGAATGGGCATCGATTGCTTCTCTTTCATGGGACGATCGCGCCTCGCTACCATCACAGATTGAGCCTCTAAGTCGCGCGGTCCCACTTCCAAACGCAAAGGAACACCCTTTTTAATCCATTCCCAATTTTTCTCCCCTCCACGTCTATCACGTTTGTCCACATGTACCTGAAGAGTTCTTCCATAAAATGACTGATTTCTCAAATCATTTGCTAAACGCTCTGCATAAGCCATGACATCGTGTTCAAGCTCTGGTTTAGGAATCACAGGAATAATCACAATCTGCTTAGGAGCTATGCGAGGGGGTAGACGCAAGCCATCATCATCGCCATGGCACATAATCAAACTACCGATTAAACGCGTCGTCATGCCCCAAGAAGTGGTATAGGCATATTCTAACTCTCCATCCTTATTACTGAACCGAATATTCGACGCCTTTGCGAAATTCAGCCCCAAATAATGTGAAGTACAAGATTGAAGGGCTTTGCGATCCTGCATCATCGCTTCGAGAGTATAAGTATTTTCTGCCCCGGGAAAACGCTCGCCCGGTGATTTTTCACCCATGATGACAGGAATAGCCAAAACATCTTCCACGATATATCGATAGACTTCCAACATTTGAAGAGTTTCTTGTAGAGCTTCTTCATGAGATGCATGAGCTGTATGCCCCTCCTGCCAAAGAAATTCTGTTGTTCTTAAGAAAATGCGCGGACGCATCTCCCAGCGGACAACATTTGCCCATTGATTGAGGAGAACGGGTAAATCACGATAAGATGAAATCCAGCGGGAAAATGATTCGCCAATAATTGTTTCGGAGGTAGGACGCACAACAAGCGGTTCTTCCAATTCTCCTACCGGAATTAAACGCCCATCTTTTTCCTCCAAACGATGATGAGTGACCACAGCACATTCTTTAGCGAATCCTTCGACATGTGCTGCCTCCTTCTCAAAAAAACTTAAGGGGATAAAAAGAGGGAAATATGCGTTTTCATGTCCTGTAGCTTTGATACGTTCATCCAATAAACGTTGAATATTTTCCCAAATTCCATAACCCCAAGGCTTGATAACCATGCAACCCCGTACGGGAGCATTTTCGGCCATATCCGCAGCCTTAATGACTTGTTGATACCATTCAGGATAATCTTCTTCACGCGTTGGTTGGATAGCGCTCTTTTCTTTTTCTTTTATCATAAGGATCTCATGATGCTAGTTTTGATGGGACTAAGCATAACAAAATCGGGAATTCCATACACAGGAGAAAGAACGAGGACCTTCGTAAATATTATATTACCACAGAGCACACAGAGAGCACTGAGAGAGGGAATAATTATACCCTCATACGACGAATGCCTTCTTTGAGCATCTTTACATTGAAATTGATCTAATGAACTCTCGATCGCAGCTCAGATAATCTTTCACGTAAGAGAACTTTTATCTCTCCCCTCTGTGTTCTCTGTGTGCTCTGTGGTTATAAAATTTTTTAAATCCATGTATGGTTAAATCAGTGAATGGATTTGATGTTTTATCGATCAACGTGCTCTTTCAGGAACTTTGCAAATATATTATTACCACAGAGCACACAGAGAACACAGAGAGAGGGAATAATTATACCCTCATACGACGAATGCCTTCTTTCAGCATCTTTACATTGAAATTGATGAGTAACCCTGTTTTATAATCAGACAATTTTAAATAAGAAAGCAATTGAGCTTCATGTATCGAAGTAATACTACTAACCGATTTTACTTCTATGATAATCTGCTCTTCAACCACTAAATCGAGACGATATCCACAATCAAGCAATACATCCTTATAAAAGATAGGTAAGGGCTTTTGATGCTCTATCTTTAACTGCCGGAGTTTTAGTTCATAAATTAAGCAAGTCTCATAAGCTGATTCAAGAAGTCCCGGCCCTAATGAACGATGAACCTCGATGGCAGCTCCGATAATTTTTCCCGTTAGGGCAATTTTATCTCTCTCCTCTGTGTTCTCTGTGTGCTCTGTGGTAATAAAATTTTTTAAATTCATGTATGTAAAATAAATTTTTGATTCGTCATGCAACAATTATAGAGATCAAATTCAAAAGAATAAAGAATTTTTTAATGCTCAGCGTTCTCAAACCGAAGAACTTGAGCGATTGTTTGCTGCAATAACTTCTCTTTTTGCCCGCAACGCTGAAAATGACACTGATCGATGGATATCACAGGACGCACATGCGTGAGCGCATTGCATATATAAACATTTGCGCTTTTTGGCACCTGTTCAATCGTCGCATTGACAAACTGAATGGGCCAAGTGCTATGCTGCAGTAAACCTTGTAACAACACCCCTTTTAAATAGGGCAATTCTAAATCGGGAATCCAACATTTCCCCTGGTCTATCCAAAATATATTAGAGCATCCTGTTTCTAATAAAATGCCATCGCGTGTTCTCGTAATAGCATCTGTGTAGCCTAACCGATTAGCATAATTGCGGACGTAGAGATGATCTAAATAAGACAAACTTTTAATATCCGCTAAAGGACTTTCAACAGGATAAGGAAATAAACAAAGGGTGCATGGATCTGAAGTTGTGCCTTGATAAGGATCCAACATTGCCAATATATTGCCCGCAACCCTTTCTGTCGACTGTTCCTTCACCGTGGCGACAATTTTCAAACGCCATATCCCATCTTGCGCCCGATTGCGTTTGATCAATTCTGAAATCCAACCAAAGTTCTGAAAATCCCAAGTAAAGTTCAATGCTTTGGCTTGCTTTTCAAGCCGTTCTACATGGCTTCTAAATAATTCGCATCTTCCTTGATGAACCCTAATCGTAGTGAAAATGCCTTCACCAAATAAAAAGCCCCGATCAGTCACAGGAATTGCTGCGAGCTTCTCAAGGACAAATTGACCATTTAGAAAGACCCACCGTTCAATCATTTCAGATGTCGTATTAAGATCTGGAAGCATAAAATTTTTTCTCTTGTTTGATGCCTAAATTTTGAAGAATACGGAAGATTGAAGCGCCTTTAAAAATGGTTTCTTGATATTCTTTCTCAGGATCGGAGTCGATTACAATGCCTCCCCCAAGCTGCAAAGAAAATGAATTTTCCGCTGCAACTAAAGTGCGAATGGCAATGTTAAGATCGAAGTTTCCTTGTCCGGTAAAGTATCCTATTGAACCTGTATATATCCCTCTTGGACGTTCCTCCAGCTCATCTATCACCTCCATTGCTCTTAGCTTGGGGCATCCCGTTATCGAACCGCCGGGAAAACAAGCGCGGACTATTTCCAGAGGGAGCAAATCGGGTTTAACTTCTGATCGAATGATAGATAATAAGTGGAAAACATTCTCATAAGCTTCGCAACGCCACAATTCTAATGTTTGCACACTTCCTACTTTACTTATCTTACCTAAATCATTGCGCATAAGATCAGTAATCATGAGCAATTCGGCCCTTTCTTTGGCTGATGACAATAATTGCATTTTCAATCGTTGATCTTCTTCTGCAGATTTGCCTCTTTGAATAGTCCCTTTGATTGGACGCGCCTCTAACCTCTGATCTTTTTTGCATAAAAATCGCTCAGGAGAAGTTGAAACGATGCTCAATTTTTCATAGCGAAAGTAAGCGGAAAAAGGAGCCGGGTTGAGTTCGCAGACTTGGCGGAAAAGGGAAAATGGATGACGCGAGCTCTGAAAATCAAAGTTTTGAGAAAGATTCACTTGATAAATTTCACCCGAACGAATGAGTTCTTGTGCATGCCTAACTTTATGGAGATAGAGATTTTTCCTCTCGGGAATATCCAAAAAGGGATTTGCATCAGGAATAGTTTCACTGATTAGTGTGCGACATGATAGATCTCGAATAAAGTCTTGCCAACCTTTTAATAAAGCAAAACGTCTTACCCAATCACCTTCCTCTTTGCTGATATGCTCTATGACCGATAAATCCACCACTATATCGACTTTTTGCATTTGCAAATCTAACTTTAGTAGAACTGCACAACGCTGCCAGTATGCATCAGGAATAGATGATGATCGATAAGGCATGGTTTTATCTATGTCGGCAAAAGCTCCCATGCCATAGCCAAACCACCCAAAGGACATCGACTGAGGATCTTGAGCAAGCGAAGCAAAAAATAGCTCTTGCAGTCCTTCCCAGGGATTTTGAACATTTTTTACAATTTCTTTATTCCCTTTTTTATAACTGAGTTGTTGGTGATATACGGTGATGGTTTCAAAAGGAAACAATCCTAGAAAGGAGCTTTGAGCAGAATCTAAATTGCCTCCTGAATATAACAAACAAGTGCCCATCCAATCTGCGAAATATTCAGCAATAGTCAAGAAAAGAGAAGATGAAATGCCATTTAAACTCAGTTGTTGATACATGAAGATTGTTAGCAAATAGTTAATGTTAAAGAGGATGGTCTGAAACCTAGAACCAGGATTCGAGAGTCAGAATCAAATAGCAGAATTTTGTTGCCTCTATCCCTCCTGAAGATCGTCAGGAATTTTCATATTATGATAGACAGCATCTACATCTTCAAGCTCTTCAATCCAATCGATCAAAGCTAGATTTTCTTTTGCAGTTTCAACATCGCACTCCACATACGATTTTGGAATCATTTCGAGCTCTGCTGATTCACAATTAAATCCCAAATGATTAATCGCATCCCTTACGGCATAAAGATGGCTTGGATCTGTAGTAATAAGAAATGTATCATCTGTGGCTTCAAAATCTTCTGCCCCCGCTTCAGTCGCCGCTAAAAACAATTCATCTTCAATGGCATTCTTTTTGGCCACTTGAATAACCCCTTTGCGATCAAAATTGAAAGCCACAGCCCCGGGACTTGCTATGGTGCCCCCCCGTTTATTTGTCGCTATGCGCATTTCTGAGGAAATCCGATTTTTGTTATCAGTCATCACATCCACAATCAATCCTACTCCACCATGGCCATACAGCTCATAGGTCATTTCATGATAATCAGCTTGATCAGCGCTGGTAGCTTTCTTAATATTGCGCTCAATATTATCGTTGGGCATATTGGCCTCGCGAGCTTTTTGCAAGGCTATGCGTAAACGAGGATTTGACTTTGGATCTGCTCCTCCTAATTTCGCTGCACTAATAATTTCCTTGGCTACGCGGGAAAAGATTTTGCCTTTTTTGGCATCTGCTTTCCCTTTACGATGTTTAATGTTTGCCCATTTACTATGACCTGCCATAAAAACTCTTGCTTGCTGATAAAAAATTTAATAACTCAGGTTAATAACTCAGGTTAAAAATAAATAATTTTGATTATCTCGAATCCATTGCTGCGCTTCCTCAAAATATCTGAATTCTCGTTCCCGTCTCTTAAATTCTTTACTATGTATGTGCTTTTGCCCATTTTCCCCCACATAAGTCGGGCATACATAATGAAGCATTTCATGGTAAATCACATAAGCTACAAAGTAATCAGGAAAATGCCTATCATCTAACAAGCGATGAATTTTAATTAATCTCAAAGGATCATGGAAAAGGCCAAATGTCACACGTTTACATCTGCGCCTGCGCCTCTCTCCAAACCATGTAATAAGCAAGCCTAACGACTGATCAAAATATTCATCATTTAATTCTTGATAAATTTGTTCCAAATCATAAACTCTCCCTTTCGTTTGCAATTTAGCAGGATCGATTTCATGAGAGTAGTCTAATTTTTGCAAATTATATTCAATGTAGGCTTTGATACTCGGAGCAAGCTTTTTGTGCTCCCCTTTCAGATAACAGGCCAAGGCTTGCATGACGTTTTGAGGAGCTTGTAAAAACATGCGATGCAGTGAAACTTTCGTGCAATCGGGCTCCCATTTCACACTCAACATGGTCGACCGGTTGTCATTAATTCTTAGATGCAGTTTAATGCCTGCGCTAATTTCTAATTGCTCTTGAAATGTTAATGTTTGTTTTGTCTCTTGATCGTAAAACATATGCATTAGAGAAATCTTTCCATAAAAACACGTCCATTATATCCGTCTTTTTCTTTAATCCACGAATTCTGTCTGCCAAATTCTTTAAATCCAAAACGCTTATAAAAGTTAATCGCAGGATAATTCTCTGAATAAACCTGCAAGTGCAATAATTCAATTTTAAATTTTTCTTTGGCCAAGTGAATGATGCTGCTCATTAAGTAGCTTCCAATACCCATTCCCTGATAACCGGGTCCAATAACAATACCAAATTCACACTGGTGCGCCAGTCTGCGATAGGGCTGCAAATACAAAGTGGCTATTCCACAAGGAACGCCATCTTTAGTGATGGTCAATGTACATTTATAACGATAAAATGCAATCCAGCGCATGACGGCGTCATCAATTTCCACTTCATCTTCCATAGGGAACCATCTCATGACGCTTGGGTCCATTAACCATGCTTTCAAATATTTGGCATCATCAGGTTCTGTATACCTTATTTCTACGCCAGGAGGAACCGGCTTTCCGTGCGATTGATTCATTAACCAAACTCCTTTAGATAAGCATTTACAAATTCATCAATTTCACCATCCATGACGGCTTGTATATTTCCGGACTCTACTTTTGTTCGTGTATCCTTCACTAGTGTATAGGGTTGAAAGACATAATTTCGAATCTGGCTGCCCCATGCTATATCTTTCTTTTCCCCTTTCAATTGGTTCATAGCTTTCTCGCGTTCTATGACCTCTTGTTCATACAGCTTTGACCGCAGCATTTGAAAGCAAGTCTCTTTATTTTGAACCTGGCTGCGCTGGTTCTGGCAAGAGACAACAATCCCTGTTGGTAAATGCGTTAAACGTACCGCAGAATCGGTTTTATTGACATGCTGACCTCCCGCACCTGAGGAACGATAAGTATCCACACGAAGATCTTCGGGCCGTATGTCAATCTTAATGTCATCCGTGATTTCTGGTGTTACATCGACGGAAGCAAAACTCGTATGTCTTTTAGCATTGCTATCAAAAGGAGAAATTCTTACAAGGCGATGCACTCCCTTTTCAGCCTTTGCATAACCATAAGCAAATTGTCCTTGAAACTTCAAGGTAATGCTTTTAAGCCCCGCGACATCTCCATCTACAAAATCAACAATTTCAACATCCCAACCTCTTCTTGTCGCCCAACGCTGGTACATCCTTGACAGCATTTGAGCCCAATCGCACGCCTCCGTTCCACCCGCTCCGGAATTGATCGTCAAATAACAATCTTTGCTGTCCAATTCCCCAGAAAGCATTCTCCTCACTTCAAGGTCATTTAGCGACTTGTCAATATGATTCAAATCCTCAATGAGTTCTTGAACCAAAGACTCTTCATTTGCCTCATAAGCTTCCGGCAAAAGAGCTTTGATATCTTCGAAACGTCGTTTGAGATCTTGATAAGGAACCGTCCAAATCTTTAATTGATTGCTTTCGTTGATGACTTTCTGAGCACGATCTCCATCTTGCCAAAAATCATTGGCTTCCATGAGGGTCTCTAATTCTTTAACGCGAGCTTCCTTCGAAGCCAAGTCAAAGATACCTCAACATGTGAAGCAAACGATCATCAATTTCTTTCAAACGCATTTGCGTTTCATTATTCATAAATACCCCGTTTCTATGATAGGATTAAAGGAAATACAAATAGTTTAGCTCTTTAAACGATAAAAGTCAAAATATCCAATGAAAATATCAATATACTATAAATTTCTTCAATTAGTCTTACAATAAGAGTATAATTTTAAAATTCAACTACTAATCAAAAATAAATTCATCATTCTAATTATAAAACATTTTGAGAAAAATTTGTATTTTTTTTAGAGGGTATTGCAAAACCAGAAGGCAGGTTAATAATAAATGCATAGAGAGAAAAGGACATAACGCCCGCCAAAGCTAAAAAGTACAGAGGCATCGGCAAAAGCGTTCCATCGTGCAAAGCGCCCATAAGAAATGTAAATCCTGCGATAAGTATATAATAAAATAAGCTAAACAAAGCACTTGCCGTTCCAATGGATTGCTGATAAGCCGATAAGGCTTGACTTAACGCATTGGGAATAACAAGTCCTATTCCAAAAAACAAAAGTCCTATGAGTCCGAAAATTAATAGTAAATGAACAGAAGATGCGATCGCAAAAATTCCTCCATAGGCAAGGATTGTCAGGCATAAAGAGGCTAATCCTATCAGACAGCAGCCCAAGGATATGATTTGCTCGTGCTTATAATGCTTGGAATTCAACCGGTGCGAAATAAATGAAGCGAGCAAACTAAATGCTGCAACCACAATTCCGGTTAATCCATATTGAATCGGTGTCAATTGAAATAACTCAATAAAAATAAAGGGCGCCTCAGCATAGTAACTAAAAATAATGCCATTGCTTGCCCCAATAAGAATTGCATATCCCAAAACTTTTGAATCCGCATATAGTTGACGTGCAACTTCGATAAAGGGTTTTCTCTTCTTATTTTCTACATTTTGTGTTTCCGGCAATTTAAGAAAAGCATAAGCTAAAATAAATCCTCCCATGCCTAACAAGGCAGCAAAATTGGCACGCCATCCCGCAATTTGATTAATCCAACCTCCTAAAAATGGACCAAGCGCAGGCGAAAGGGCTAAAACTCCCCCTACAATGGAGAAAATCTGATTGCGTCGAGTTCCTGAATAAAGATCGCGAATCATCGTCTGCGTGACGACAGATCCCACACTCGCGCCGCAAGCTTGGATCAAACGCCATGCTAAGAGAGAATAGATGCTCTCAGACTGATAACAACCCCAACTCCCGAAGACATAAAGCCCTATCCCCCACAACATGGCTTGACGCCTCCCTAACAAATCCGCAATGACTCCCCATAAAAAAACACCCAAAGCAAAACCGATAAAATAAATGCTCAGAGTATATTCTGCCCAACTTTCACTCACATGGAGCCCTTTGGCCAAATCAGGCAATGAAGGGGTATAGATTGTTTCACTGATTTGAGGAAATCCCAATAAAAGGGCAATTAAAGCAACAGACAATGATCGTTTGATTTTCAACACATTCATAGTGAATCTCTTGTAATTGATTTTCTTTATTTTAAAATAATCAACTTTTGTTTACAATACAGTCAAATGGAAACAATTGTTAACTTATATTAAACAATTATGCAATCACTAGAACGTATTCAAACATTCGTGAAGGTCGTTGAAGCGAATAGTTATGCGGCAGTTGCTGAACAAGTGAATAAGTCCAGGGCAGCGATTAGCAAACAAATTTCGTCTTTAGAACAAGAACTTGGCATTAAATTGATAGAAAGGACGACACGTCGTTTAAGCCTAACCGAAGACGGAGCTCTTTACTATGCACAATGCAAACGTTTGTTGGAAATTACGCATGAGATGGAAGGGCTTGTATCCAGCATGCGAAAAGAACCTACGGGAACTCTTCATCTATGTTGCGGACGTTATTTTGGCGAACAGCTGGTTGTACCACATTTAGGGGAATTTTTAGAGGCTTATCCGAAGGTGAGAATTAATTTACGTTTAGAAGAACGCATCCCAGATTTTGTTAAAGAAAACATCGATCTGTTGATTGGTGTCTCTATGCCGGGTCCTTCAGAAAGCGTCCGCCGGAAAATCAGCAAAACCCGCTATGTCTTCTGTGCATCTCCCAGTTATTTGGAACGTTATGGCACGCCTCAAAAAGTCAGCGATTTGTCGTATCACCGCTACATTACCCATTCCATGCGTCAGCCTGACAACATTTTAACGCTGGGAGATCAACAAGTGACGCTTGATCCCTATTTACGCATCAACGATGCTTGGTCCATGCTGACATGTGCACAGAATGGGTTGGGAATTGTCAAATTGCATGATTACATGGTGAGAGAAAGCTTGCAAACAGGAAAACTGATTGAAATTTTGCACCCTTACAGTCAGGAAGAATACCCTATTTTTGTTTACTATATGCAGAACCGCTATTTGAGTCCTAAAATTCGGCACTTTATCGATTTCTTATTAACCAAGTTAAAAAAATTTAATCAAAGCAACTCTTCTTTATTTAAATAATTCATCCATGTTATTTCAAAATAAGGCTTTGTGGATAAGAACGAAACCTTAGATAATGGCCGATGAAGAATCTAATTGAGTCAAAAAGATAGCTTATGCTTAATCAGCGCTCCTTTCAAGCCGTTCAAGAGGCCTCTTTTGGCCATGGATTGTGTCCTCCTTTATATGAAAGTTATTGTTTTTCTCACATTCCTAAAACCTTTAAGCGCCTACTAACAGGAGAGCCAGGGGGATTGCCAGACGATGTGCTTTCGGATCCTCATCAACGTTATGACCGTCTGATCGTCCTTTTGATCGATGGCTTTGGTTGGTGTTTTTTGAAAAAATATTTAAATGAACTTCCTTTTCTAAAACGTTTCTTAACACAAGGAGTCGTCTCTAAACTGACTTCTCAATTTCCCTCTACAACCGTTCCTCATTTGACCTGCTTGAATACAGGATTACCGGTTGGGCAAAGCGGATTATTTGAATGGTTTTATTATGAACCGATAGTAGATGCTATCGTTTCTCCTTTCCGCTATGCCTTTGCGGGAGAGGGAAACAACTCTCTTTTACAAACACAAATCAATCCGGCAACATTTTTCCCCTTTCAAACGTTTTATCAAGATCTTGATCAGAAGGGAATACCTTCAACTTTGTTTTATCATCGCAATTATGCCTCTTCCCCTTTTTCTCATGTGACGGGGCAAGGTGCAACAATTGTACCTTATGCTTCCTATGCAGAGGCTATTTTTAAACTTTCCGAAGCTCTGAGGGAGCAACCGCGCGGCTATTTTTATCTTTATCTTGGAGATATTGATTCCAATAGTCATGAATATGGTCCTGATTCACCCGAAGTAGATTTTTTTGTTCGGGATATTTTCCATTTATTAGAAAAAAGATTGACAGCGGATCCCCTCTTACAAGATCCCAAAACGGCTTTGGTCATTACTGCAGATCATGGGCAAATCAACACCTTTCCGGAAAAAACAATTTATCTCAATCAGTTGTGCCCCGAAATTATCAGCAAGATGAAAAAAGATTTTAAAGGACACCCTCTCGCTCCGGCTGGTTCTCCACGCGATTATTTTCTATATATTCAGGATGCTCATTTGGAAGAAGTTCATGGAATTATTCAACGCCGATTAAAAGGCGCGGCTTGGGTATATGAGATAGAGACCTTGATGAAGCAGGGCATATTTGGACCTGCTCCACTTTCTCCACGCTTTCTTGAAAGAATTGGTAATTTGGTGATATTGCCTTTTGAGAAGGAATCTGTCTTTTGGTATGAACAAGATCGCTTTGAAAACCGTTTTTATGGCAATCATGGCGGATTGTCCCACGCAGAAATGGAAACTATTTTCTTATTTCAAGCAGGCTCTTAGAATTTTTTTTGAAAGATTCATAAAATAAATAAAATAACAAGGTTATTTACAAAATCTCAATTTTTGTATATATTTGTTTTTATCGCAATAAAGTTAAATTAGTGGAATATTTGATGCAAGTTAGATAGTTTGATTTTGCATCCGATGATCTTGCACCCTTTCGTTTTGAAATCAATGAGAGTCTCAAAAAGGATTATTGCCGTTATATCGACGAAGATCTCTGGCATTCTTACTTTACTTTGACCAACTATTAATAGAGCATGAGAACATGCAACATCACTCTTTGCCTAAAACTTTACTCGCCTTTTTTTGGCATTTCTTGAAAAAGTATTGGAAGTGGCTATTAATCATCCAAATTTTTAGCTTCGCATGGTCGCTTGATCATACGCTTTGGCCGTATGTCATCATGACTCTCATTGATACAATTACCAATTTTACAGGTGATAAAGCAGAAGTGTGGCATGCGCTTAGCAAGCCTATTATCATGGGGCTTACTCTTTGGATTACAGTTGAAATTTCCTTTCGTGTATCCGGTATTATGAGCATTTATGTCTTTCCTCGTCTTGAAGCTGATGTGCGGATGAGCATGTTTGATTATGTGCTCGATCATTCACATCTTTACTTTAGCAACAATATGGCGGGTTCCATCGCAAATAAAATTTCCGATATGCCGCAAAGCATGACGCGTATTTTACAGCAAATCATTTATCTTTTTATGCCCGTTACTTTGGCCTTGATTATATCAACCGTTCTCTTTGCTCGGATTAACCCTCTTTTTGCGCTCATTTTGATTGTCTGGGTCACCGTTCACATGGGAATTTGCCTCTTTTTTGCCGGCAAATGTGATGAATTTTCAAACATTCATGCCGAATCACGTAGTGTTTTGTCCGGGAAGATTGTCGACAGCCTCACTAATAGCACAAATACACGTCTATTTGCCCGCAATAAATTCGAACATCGTTATCTTGCAATTTTTCAGCGTGATGAGATCAAAAAACATTGGCAGTCTTTGTGGTACATTGAAAAGATGAAGATTGCCTTGGGGATCGCATCCTTTCTTGGCGCAGGAATAGCTCTGAATTGGTACATGCTGTATAGCTGGCAGCAAGGCCATCTTACAGCTGGCGAAGTCGTTTTTATTTTCAACACGACTTGGAACATCACAATGATGGCGTGGCTGGCAGGCCTGGAATTGCCTCTCTTATTCAAAGAAATCGGCGTATGCCGACAAGCGCTCACAATCATTCAGGAACCTCACGACATAACAGACATCCCTAAAGCCAAACCTCTGGTAGTTACAAAAGGAGAAATTGTTTTTGATCATGTGACGTTTCGCTACCTCAACCATCAAAATTTGTTTGAGCACAAAACGATCACTATTAAAGCGGGGGAAAAAGTGGGCTTAGTGGGCTTTTCCGGATCGGGAAAAAGCACTTTTGCAAATCTCATCTTACGTTATTATGATGTCCAAGGGGGCACGATCCTCATTGATAGACAAGACATCTCTAAGGTCACACAGGAGTCGTTAAGAGAACAAATCTCGATGATCCCTCAAGATCCTTCTCTATTTCATCGTTCGTTGATGGACAATATTCGTTACGGTCGCTTAGATGCAACAGACAAAGAGGTCCTAGAAGCTTCAAAAAAAGCTCATTGCCATGAATTTATTATGAAAATGCCTGAAAAATACCTAACGCTAGTTGGGGAAAGGGGTGTTAAACTTTCAGGGGGACAAAGACAAAGAATCGCTATCGCCCGTGCCATTCTCAAAAATGCCCCTATTCTCATTCTAGACGAGGCCACGTCTGCTTTAGACTCCGTGACTGAAAGCGACATCCAAGAAGGTCTTGAACATCTTATGCAAAGACATACGACCTTGGTCATCGCCCATCGTCTATCCACTCTTTCGGGTATGGATCGGATTCTCGTCTTTAAAGAAGGCAAAATTGTAGAGGATGGCACCCATGAAGAACTGTTAAAGGCTAGGGACCATTATGCAAGGATGTGGAGCATGCAGGCCGGCGGTTTCCTACCGGAAGAGAGCGAGGAGGAAAATGAACATATCGAGCAAATTTAAACGCGAAGAAAGATAGCTGCTCCCATTTGCTTTTGGTGCAATCGGTAACATAGGTAACACTTTGTTCATAGACATAGGTAACACTTTTTCTTTGCGGTCTTAAAATCATGAACATTTTTTTTTGCAGAATAAATTTACATTCTTCATTGTTGTTATTCGAGATCTGGACTTTTTGCATCTGTTGCGTTTTTGCCCTAACAAATTGATTTTGAGTGATCATCATAGGCAAAAACGCTTCAGATGCTTAAGTCCATACCAAATCGTTTTATAAGGTTATTCCAAGTTTAAAAAAACTTATCTATCCCCCTCAAGAGAAAAATGGAGCTTTTTTGCGATCGACGAAGCCTCAAGGCGTAGTCGCATCGCAAAATTGCGGAGCTATTTTTTTACGTCGCTGGTTTATCATTTCATATGAGGAATGCAGCGGCAACTTGTCTGCAAAGTAAACAAAATTCATTACTGTTTTTTTATCCTCTTCTCACAATTTTTCTTGGTTTCATTTTTGGTTTTTCTAGGCTATGCGAACAATCTATTGTTATTTTCCCCAAGTATACAGGTCCATAATAAATATTATACTTAGCATCTTCTCCTTCTTGCAAGCCTACATATTCCCCAATAAGGGCGCGCCCTAAATAATATTCTGCATGCTTAAACCAAATCCCTCCATTTTGTCCTACTTTTCTGATCTGCATAGTTTTTGTATCATATTCAGGTGATTGTAAAATCCCATTCCAAATTCTTTTTGAACTTTGGTAGTAGCTTCCCGGCGTCGACATGTTTAGTGCTTCATGTGGACGTTCAAAATTATATTCCTCTTGAAATGCCGCCATATGCCTTATTTGTTCTTGCAAAGTTGCTGCTGGCGGAGCCGCTACAGCTTCTTTTAGCGTTAAATGAAATCGCTCATGTCTCCCATTTTCCTCGGGATGACCAGGATTGATCCATTCAGGTATGACACCAACCTTAATTAAGTTAACTGATAAAGTTGTTAAACGTCCAACGCCTGTTGAGCCAAAAGGAGGACCGTTGTCGGTACGTAACCGATCGGGTAATCCATATTCACGAAAAGCCTCTTCAAATACAGGCCAGACATATTCAACAGATTTCTTATCAAGATGATTACACCTGATTAAATACCTTGAGAATCCATCTGTAATGGTCAAGGGCTCACATTTTTTATTATCTTGAGTTACAAACCATCCTTTAAAATCAGCAATCCAAACATCGTTACTATTATTCACTTCTCCCAAGGGATGGGTAGCAGGAACTCTATTTCTCACTCGCCTAGATTTGACTAAATGATATTCTTTGAAAATTTCATATAGCCTCGTCTGAGAAGGCCATTTCATTCTTGGATATTCATTATGGAGCTTTACTAAAATTTTTTTTGGGCCCCAAGTCCGATGCTTTAACTTTAAATCGATGGCCATATTTATACTTTCATCGCTATAAGAACGGTGAGGACTTTGGGGTGCTCTTGTGAGATCCTTAAGTCCTTCTATTCCGTAAGACTTATAACGATTGAACCATTTATAAGCCGTTTTTCTACTTACTCCGTAGTGATTGCACAATTCAGTCATTGTGAGGGTTCCTTTCAAAAAGGCTTCCACTAATTCTCTTCTTTGATCTTCCACTTTCTTTAACTCCCAGGCCATTGGTCACCTCTAAGTGTTTTGGCCTTGTATTATAGTGATTAAATAAAGTGTTACCTATCTCGGCGAACTGTTCTGTTCTCTTCTTTGTGAATTTATTTCACTGGGAAAATATAGAACTGTTACCTATGTTGGTGAATCAAAGTGTTACCTATGTTGGTGAATTGGACCTTTTTGTCTCTCTCTGTGCTCTCTGTGTGCTCTGTGGTTCAATATCAACCACAGAGCACACAGAGAGCACAGAGAGAGACAAAAAGCAAATGGGAGTAGCTATTTTTTTAATCGACTAAAAAACTGCTTGGATACGGCAAATCGCATCAATTTCATAGCGAAATTTGCCTGATTTTCGAATCAAAGGGCGATTAAACCAAAGATATTGACTATCTATTTTTACAGCCACTCGCGGGTTGATATACCAATTCAGCGCTAATTGCGGACCATGAAGGTAATTTGCTCCTTTTGCAAACCCTAACTCAATCATCTTTTTTGTAGCAAAGAAGAGTTCATAGCGTGCGCCAATTTCCCAGGCTCCCCATTGTTGCTTACAAGGATTAAAATTATGCTTGGGATAAACCGGATTATCACGCGGCTTATTTTCTCCTGTTAGGAGATAAGAACATTCAACGTAGGCACCCTGCCCCTGAAACCTAGCAGAACGATGGCCTCTTCGGATTTTTCCCCAATTTGTATAAAGGTATTCTGCAGCAAAACGAAAAGGTCCCGCTAGCCACTCAATGTCCATGCCCAAACGAGTGCGTGTATCATGATTTTCAACAGGCTTATCTGGATTGTCCGACCAGATCCAAAACGCATTAAATGTTTCCGTGATAAATTCGTCTCCACTGAGATCCTCATCAAATTTTCCTGACGAACCTGAAAAGCCTACATAACACCTACCAAAAGTGCGAAAATCAAAAAGCTTAAAAACTGCACGCCCAACCAATTCCTTATTATTGTTGTTATCCAGCTCTCTGCCTCTGCCATTGAATATCCCTAGGCTATAGGCAAAACTGTCATCATGAATATCTCCATAAACCGTTATTCCCAAATCTATTATTTTTAGATAGTTTTTTATGAACAAACAAGTTTCATTAAAAGTGCGAAAAAGGTCGAACGTCAGAGCTTCCAGACTGAATGGCTTTTTGAATAATCCGATTCTAATACGAGCCCATTTAGGTCGGAGAGTATCTATCCATGCATAAGCTAAATCGAAATTTTTTTGATTATCCCATCTCGGCATGAACATGTATCGAAACATATGGTATAATTCGCCTGTCATGAAAAAACGAGCTCTTCTTATGAGGAAAGTAGATTTAGGTTGATCTTCCCCAGCGAAAAAGCGGCCATCGATCATAACATAACCACCGATGTTTAAAGTTTCGTATGGAGCTTGCAAGAGAATAAAACCCTCTTTTTGCTTATAGGCCAGCGCAAGATTATTGTGATGATAAGGGTTTTCATAATCCGAGGAATTTTCAACTGCGGAGATGAAGGGACTGAGAAAAAGAAAAACAGTAAAAGCAATTAAAGGAAGCATTCAAAATAGACCTCTTTCGAAATTAAACGTCGGATAAAAAAAGTTGTCAATTTATCTCACAAAATTTATGAATTAGGATAATCACACAATCGTTCATTATTTATTTCATCAGCGAAAATTCACGATGCCTCTCTCTTAAGATGTCTAATTACAGTTCGCATTCGATGGTGAAATATTGAAGGTTCTCGTTTGACACCCACACAAAGAAGAAAGGAAATCTTATGGCACGCTTAACAGTACCAGTCAATGAAAAAGATCATATGAGAGGACCGCTTAACTCCCCGGTTACTTTGTTAGAATTTGGCGATTATCAATGCATGCTCTGCAAAATGAGTGTGCCTATTATTAAACAGTTGAGCAAAGAATTAGGAAATAATTTGCGCTTTGTTTTTCGAAATTTTCCCTTAAAAGAGTCTCATCCTTATGCATTGATGGCAGCAAAGTGTGCAGAAGCTGCAAGTCTTCAGAATCATTTTTGGGAGATGCATGACCTTCTCTACTCCAAGCAATTGCAATTTAATCCCGAAATATGGCCTCAATTAGCAGAAGAACTCAAACTCGATGTGGAGAAATTTAATAAAGATCTACAATCTCCTGAGATTGAACAGAAAATTCAAGAAGAATTCAGCAAAGCGCTTCGAAGCGGCGTCAATGGAACCCCTTGCTTCTATATTAATGGTGAGCGTTATGATGGGGATACTTCTTATGATTCGCTTAAACAAGCTTTAATCCAAGCTTCGAAATCATAATCTCAATCAAAGACTTGCTAAAATGTGATTCCAAACGCTACTCTCTATTTTTTCCAGGTAACGTTTTTTAATTACGAATATGCTAGGTACCCCTTATGTCTCGCCACTGTCTTTTCATTCAGATCATTTTTCTACTGTTTTATGCTACTCTATCTGCCAAGATAATTCCTATTTCAAATATAGAAGATAGCCAAGGTTACTTTGAAGGATTGGATTCCCAATCTCTTGTTTTATGGGATGTTGATGAAACACTCATTATTCCGTCCGATCAAGTGCTCCATCCCGAAAATCACATGATTCGCAAGGCACTTATACAACATTACATGGGGAATCTATCAAAGGAGAAGTTCGAAGAGTTTGTGAGTCAAATTCTCTCTCGCACACCTTATTGCCTCATCAATCATGTTGTTCCACATCTGATCTCTTCCCTGCAAAATCAAGGTATCCATGTCATGGCTTTCACGGCAATGGGAACTGGAAATTATGGAAGTATATCTTCATTGGAAGATTGGCGCATTCAGCAATTAAGAAAGCTCGGCATTGACTTCAGTCGATGCTTTCCTCAACACTCAGGCCTCAGCTGGAAAGAGACAATATCAACAAAAGGTTTTCCTGCATTTAAGGATGGAATACTATGTAGTGATCATTTAGAGAAAGGACCCGTTCTACACAATTTCTTGCACAAAATTCAATGGAAACCGGCACAAGTTCTTTTCTTCGATGATCTTCTTGATTGTTTAATCTCTGTAGAACAAGCCCTGGAGACTTTAAATATTCCCTTCATCGGCTTTCATTATCAGGCATCTCAGTTGAAGTTAGGCAAACCCCCTGTCGATCTGAAATTAGCTCATTACAAATTTCAATTTTTAGTCCAAAACGGAATATGGTTGCCAGACGAAGAAGCTCTATTTATGCTTCAAAATGTCCCCGCAGAAGCAGGAGCTCAACGCTAAACGCGCTAAATTCAGATATTAATTCTATGATGAGAAAAATTAGTGATTGGCTAACCGAATGATCTCTGTATCGTTTTGTAACTCTTCCGAGGCAAATTTTAGGGCTGCACCATCCTTTATAACGGCAAGCTTAACGATTTCACGGTCATTCCTGAGTACAGCAGAAGCATGCTTAAGGGCTATCCCTGATTCTTGGACAGCAAGTGTGACAATTTCACGATCATTTTGAAATTCGTCAAGAAGATAACATAGAGCACATCCATCCTGTTGCACAGCAAGTTTGATAATTTCCCGATTATGGTGAATTGCAGGATCTCTCGTGTATCTTATCGCTTGTCCATTTTCCCTTACAGCAGTCGCGACAATTTCAGGATGATGCCTTAAATCATTAAAAACAAAGCGCAAAGCTTTGCCCTCTTTCTGCACAGCGATTTTCACTATTTCGAAAGTCTGCAGTTCGGCCGGAACATATTTCAATGCCAAACCATTTTGCTTGATAGCTAATGTGTGAGTTATAGGATTAAGTTGGAGCCTTCTCGACGCATACTCTAATGCCAAACCCGTCTGCTGAACAGCTAATTTGACAATTTCCGCATCATCCTTAAGTTTATCTGAAGCAAATTCAAGGGCTGATCCATCTTGTTGGACCGCAATTTTCACTATCTCCGGATCATCTCGACGTTCAAGTGAAGCGTGTTCAAGCGACCATCCATGTTTCTGAACTGCTAATTTGACAATTTCAGAGTCGTTACGAAGTGCAAGAGAAGCGAATTTCAAAGCATATCCATTTTTATTAATGGCAAGCTTGACTATTTCTGGGTCATTTTGAAGATTCGCAGAGGCATATTGAAGTTCCCATCCATTCTGCTGAACAGCCAAATGAACAATTTCCGAATCATTTTTAAGAAAAGGCGAGGCAAATTCAAGAGCCGCTCCATTTTGCCGTATCGCAGCTTTGACGATTTTACGATCATTTTTTAGCTCATCTGCAGCATGGCGTAAGTTTAAACCATTCTCTTCAACAGCCTGCATGACATGTTCAATGTCGTACGGCCCCCATTTGATAAATTGGTGATAAACCAAAATCCCGCCGCTTAGCAAAATAAAAAGAATAAAGACGATATGAACAATATTTTTTTGTTGCTGACCTGGATTCTTCATGATATCTTTAATTTCAATCAATATTAGTAACCCGAGTTTTGGGTTTTTTCGGCATTTAGGCTGCGTCAAAGCCTCGTGGTTGAGGGATCATTGGAATATGGACCCCATTTTGCCGATCCCTCAACCACGAGGCTTTGACGCAGCCCAAATGCCGAAAAAAACCAAAACTCAGGTTAGTATTAGTATACGGGGAATTCTACAATATTTCCTCAATTTATCTATAAATGATGCCTTTTATGATGATATTCGAAGCTCATCTCTAACAAAAGGAGTATTTGTATTGGCTGAGCACTTGAACTCACACTCATCTTATATTTATTCTAATATTAGAATTTATGCAACATCATTCTACTTTTTTACAAATTAAATGTCTATTTATTTCAAATTTTATTAATTACGCATTTTTATTGTTATATTATTTTAACAACTGTGCGCTAAATATTTAAATAAACAATAACTTTATATTAAAATTTGGTTAAAAATACGCCGTCTATGAGATAATTTCTATATCAAAAGATTTGAGCAAATGGACCGCTTCGGGAAAAGAAAATTTAGCTTGTTTGACACAATTGGTTTGAAGGTCGATCGTATAATCTTTTGCGTGAGTGAAGTTGGCTTTTGTCAAATTGCAATGATGAAAAGCAGCGCCTTGTAAATCTGCATACGTAAAATTTGCTTCCGTTAAATCGGTATTGGTAAAATTTACATCTCTCAATTTGCATCCTTGGAAAGTACTTTTTTTCATTTTTAAATCGGCGAAGTGGCATGTTTGCAGAATCGTTTGATCAAACGCCGGAGAAAAAAAAGCAGGGTCGCACTTAAAAAAATCGATTCCAACAAGTTTGCACTCCCGAAATGATACATTTTGTAAGCGACATCCCTCTATTTTAACCAAACTGATATTACAATTTTTAAACTGACAATCGACAAATTTTGCATTTTGCCAATTGGCTTCCACACATTGACAGCTCTCAAACTGACATTCCAAGAAAGAAGATTGGCTCAATTGAGTATTTTCCCAATGAAGATGTTTAAAATACTTCTGTTCAAAGTACGGCATAATAAACGCAGAGTGATTGAAAAATTGGCCTATGAATTACATTTTCTTTCTTTTTAACCTGAGTTTTGGGTTTTTATATGGGGTAGATCGCACTGACACCTCCATCTACGACTAGGTCGATACCCACGATGTATGAAGCTTTCGGCGATGAAAGAAACAAAGCAGCCTCTGCAATTTCCAAAGAAGTGGCGAAGCGTTTGACGGGAATATCTTGAGAATACTTTTCAAGGAGGTCAGGTTTTTGACTTTTTAGCGGGTCGAAGATAGGGGTATCCGTATAGCCAGGCGAAATGGCGTTTACCCTAATTCCACGATCAGTTAAATCTGCTGCAAAATTGCGAGCCAACATGCTAACAGCGGCTTTAGTTGAAGAATATACACTATGGCTACGAAATCCTATTTGTTGAACAACAGATGAAATTAAAATAACAGAGGCGCCCTTATTCAAATAAGGAATGGAACGTTGGACAGTAAAATAAACGCCTTTGTAATTAATATTCACCATTTCATCGAAATAATGTTCATCCACTTCCTCCACATGCCTCCTGCTGGCAATTCCTGCATTGGCAATGAGAACATCGACTTTCCCAAATTTATCATGCGTACTTTTGAATAATCGTTCGATGTCGGATAATTTCTGAACATCGCCCTGAATGCCGATGCATTGGTGAAGCTCCTGAGACACTTGATTCAATTTCTGTTGATCGCGACCAAAAATGACAATTTTGGCTCCTTCTTGGTCAAATCTGCTTGCAATGGCCTCTCCAATGCCGCTATTACCGCCGGTAATAACAACCACTTTATCCTTGAAATCGCCCATATCATCTCCCTCTCATTCACTTTTTACACATATAATGAAGATTTTATTGTAAATAAAGTGATTGAATTAATCAAACTATTCTACTTACACTCATACAAACTCAGGTTACATCGTATGACACACCCCTCATTTACCAATCAGTTGCGCCATAAAAGAGTTGTTGTTGTGGGAGCCGGCCTAGCAGGTTTGACTGCCGCTTATCGACTCAAACAATCTGGGTTTAGCGTTGACATCTACGAAGCCAGAAAGCGCCCTGGCGGGCGGGTCTACACAGTTTCCCTCGGAGATTCTTATGCTGAGTTAGGAGGACAATCGCTTGCGGATGGCGGTGATGCTACATCCATTCGAAACTTGATTCACGAAATGGGCTTATCGATCGAAACAGCTTGGCAAAATCACTTCTACACACTTGCTGTCATCTTTAATGATCATCTAGAAGATTACTCGAATTTCATTTTAGACCTGCCAAAAGCCGATGAGACTTTATGGAGCCACCTCCTTTCTTTATCAAAACAAGCGCACAGCATGAGTGACGTTCTGGATAATCTCTTTGGCAAGAATTCCAAACTTCGCCTTTACTTTGAAAGACTTTTGCGAGGCTACGAGGGCTCAAACTCTGATCATTTATCCGTCACTTATATTTCAACACTCTTCACATTCATTAAGCTATCCCAGGAGAGAGCGTATGCACAGACCCAAGGCAAGCCATCCACCCTTTCTCTTTCTCATGTCAAAGGAGGGAATGGCAAACTCGTTGACGCTCTCGCTCAAGAACTGCAAGGGCGCATCCATTATCAATCTATTTTGAAGAAAATGAATCGAAACAGCAATGGATCGATCGATCTTCATTTTGAATCGAAAAACACCATAGTGGCAGAATGTGTCATCTTAGCAATCCCTTGTTCTACTCTGCGAGATGTGGAAATAGCAGATGGACTCTTTCCACCCGATCAATTGGAAGCCATCCACACGCTACAATACGGGACAAATGGAAAAATATTAATGCCGATTTGCCTCTCTTCTTGCCCTCCTCAACCTGAACTCCTAAGCACAAAACGTTTTTTTTCTTGGTTCAATCACGATTATTCTATTTTAGTTTTATATTACGGAGGTTCATGCGGCATTTTCCCTTCTAAAAACCGGGAAGATATCTCAATTAAAATCTTAGAGGAATTACCGTTATTACGCTTAGCCTATCCCACAGCACATTTTCCAAAAGATGTTCAAGCCGTCGGGATAAGTTGGCTTCATGAAGAATTTTCAAAAGGAAGCTATTCAAACTTAGGAATCCAACAAGAAAAGACCTTTCAATACAATGTCAAAATTTGCGGTGAAAATGTTAAATATCTCTTTCGACCTATTCGAAATCAAATCTATTTTGCCGGAGAACATACTTCGATCGATTATCCCGCCACTTTGGAAGGAGCTGTTGAGTCAGGAGAAAAAGCTGCTCGCTTAATCGAAGCGACAAGCACATGATGGACCAAATCATCGCTGTCACAACTCGTCAAACTTTTTATATTCCCTTAATTTTCAACGAGAAACATCCTTTTTTCTTGATTCTTCCAAAGAATTCGTTATAA
>Ga0364910_1084_pt1 | contig 44215 bp, 35 predicted proteins | sample SorcelJu500001C4_3_FD_206970 | JGI IMG/M metagenome (GOLD analysis project Ga0364910, IMG submission 206970) | Enriched cells from Trout Bog Lake Hypolimnion, Wisconsin, USA - BchlTB.June25.5000.01.C4 | ecosystem: Environmental > Aquatic > Freshwater > Lake > Hypolimnion/Profundal zone | place...
ATCTTTGGCAACTCGCTATTAAGCGATCAATCAGCATCTACTTATTCTCCCAGGCCGTTTCCAACCAAGTACCTTCAGCGTGTAAGAGCTTAACTTCTGTGTTCGGTATGGGAACAGGTGGATCCTCTTAGCTATCGACACCGAATATGTAATTAGTAGTTTAGCTGTAATAGATGCATGCTATACACATTTCAGCTTCATTCGCCATTCGGTCGTCTTGACCGATTTATAGATTAACACAACATCGCGGTCTCGTCAACCTATCAATCTTTGGCAAATAGCTATTTAAGCAACCAATTAGTATATACTTCGTTATCCGTGACACTAGCTTGGAGGCGACACCCAGATTTGAACTGGGGAATAGAGGTTTTGCAGACCTCTGCCTTACCACTTGGCTATGTCGCCATAATTTGGAGCGGGAGACGAGCTTCGGACTCGCGACCCTCGCCTTGGCAAGGCGATGCTCTACCACTGAGCTACTTCCGCAATAGTGTGTTCGAGTGGATCGTGAACTGCTACGAGGGTTCCCCCATCAGCTCCAACATCACAGCTGCCTTGAGCCACAATCGCAATCACAAGATATATCAAATCGTCGCGATCTATTTCTTTCAACCATTTGAATAACTCTCAGTGAATGGAAACCATAACTTTAAAAGCTACCGTAAGCCGGGTTTTGTTCTAAGGAACATCTATCTCGCATGTTTATGCGCCCTAATTCAGTTCAAGATTCCCTTCATAGGGTTCCTCTACCATAATTTGAGTTTCAGGCTTGTGGGGTTTACCCTTGCACCGTCCCGTCGCCGGAACGAATCGTTTCTGTGGCACTTTCAGGTCACTTTCGACTAACTAGAGTCGATTTCACCGCCATAAGGACTTCATTCGTCCTTCCGCAACTTATTAGGTCACGCACAATCACTACGGGCATCTCAGCCCGTGCCTGCCCGGACTTTCCTCTGTAGTTTTCTACAGCGTTCCTCCGTATACTTATAAAGATATGGGTTACATCAGATAAGTATTATAATACGCCAACTACCAATATGCAATGGTAATTGAACCCACAGTGTGTTTATCGCGTGAATCCACAATAACCGAGGCTAGCGCCTTTTCGCACCGGGGCACCCACCTAGTCATATCTGTATTGTATCACCGACATTATTTTATTTAGCTAAAGAAGGTAATTTAAATCCAATCCAATACCATTCAATTTAAAAGTAGAAGAATTATCTCCATTCTCCCGATAACCCCGATATTGAATAGAGACACTAAAGTTGTCGCTAATTTTCTTATCCAATCCGATTTGCCATTCGAGGGACCGATTGGTTGTTGCGACCATACCATGTACTCCCGCGCTCTTGCTGAATGGAAGAAAGGCAGATAGGCCATAAAGTGGCGTGCGGGAAGCCTCGTTACTACTTATGGGACTGTTGTCAAACTCGCGAGTACCGATAAAGATATTAACCGGAAATGCGAACCTATATTGAAAGTAAAAATCAATGTTATTATCTGATTGCTTTTTGCCAAATAACAGATCAACATTTTTATTGATCTTGTATTTACCGTAGGTATCAATGATTTCCCCAGCACTTGTGCCAAATCCTAAAACAAGCTTATCTGAAATTGCTCCATAAATATCATAAGTATTAATCGACATCTCTGGTGGAGTGATTTTGTTACCAGCAAAATCAAAAGCAGCGTCAAAATTAGCATGTTCATAATTTACTCTTATTTGGCCTGGTGTTAAGTCTTGCGCGCTTGCGATAAAACCGCCCACAACAGCGGGCCGCGTCTCGGAAATCGGAGGTTGTGAAATGCTGGGCCCGCCAGGAGAAAATGCAAGGGTGATACTTGGTATAAAGGCTGTCCCATAAATCAAAGCAAGAAACAAAGTTATTAATTTCTTTTTTAATTTCTTCATCTATATCTCCATTCATGTAAGTAAACAATTGGTTAGCAAGCCACTCACCTGATAAACACGGCCAATACTTATTGCCGTATTGTACTATGTAGCCACTTTTCCGCCAGATTATGCCCGAATCTCAAATCCACTATTTTGAAATCACGCTGAAATGTTTTTAGAAATATACCGCCCATCATCTATAAACAAAATGTTTTTCCCCTTTTCACTGGCCTCCACCACTATCTATTGTCACCATTTCGCACTTGTGCTTCATCGGAAGTTTCACAATAAATTTCGCCCCTTCACCCTCGACACTTTCAACCGAAATTTCGCCGTTATGATGGTTTACAATTATGTCGTAAGAAATACTTAGCCCCATTCCGGTCCCTTGGCCGACAGGTTTAGTTGTAAAAAACGGGTCGAAAATATTGCTGATGTTCTTGCTGGCTATACCTACTCCATTATCTTCAATCGCACAGTAAACAGAATCATTATCGCACCATGTGGATATCCTAATCACCCCCCTTTTAGCGTTCTCCTTGACCCCGATGGCTTGTGAGGCGTTAACAATAAGATTAAGCAGTACTTGATTAAGTTCACCACCGATCGCTTCTATGGACGGAATAAAACCGATGTTTTTCTCGACATCAACACAAAGCATAATTTCATTCTGGGCCACCAGCAAAGTGTTTCTCAATCCATCAATCAGATCATACTGTTCAAAAACTTGCCGCTGATCAATACGAGAGAAAATTCGCATTCCTTTGACAATTTCGTGAATCCGCTCCAGACCTTGGATCGTATCTCGGAATAGCTCGGGAAAGTCACCAATAATGTATTCTAAGTCATGCTCCTTTTCGCTTTTAATTGCCAGATCCACTACTTCTTTCAATGGAAATTTTCTGATTTCCGAAAGTTTCGCTGCTAAATCTCTGTACCTGCTGAGCACATTACTAAAAGCTGTGAAGTATTGCTCCAGCGTTTCGACATTCGCTGTAATAAATCCCAAAGGGTTATTAACCTCATGCGCAACCCCAGCTGCCACTTGCCCAATACTAGCCATTTTTTCTTGCCGGATCAATTGCTTCTGGGTTTGTTCAATCGTGTGCAGAGCCAAAGTAAGCTCGTTATTTTTGCGAGACAGGTCTTCTGCTAAGGCCCGCAATTCACTTTCGATTCTTCTTCTTTCGTTGATTTCGTATTGTAGTTTCTCATTGGTATGTTTGAGTTCCTTACGTTCCTTGATAATCCATTGCAACAGGTAGGATATGCAATGCAATATCATCGGTACCAATACAACACCGATGAGCTGTTCCCAGAAAGCATTAACGGGGATATTTACAGCCAACGCCGCCATAACAAACAGATAGCCGAAGACCAGACCACTTATTGCACCTAGCCAGACACTTGGAAACAGATAAGCGGATATAAAGGGAACATTGAAAGCGATATGTGGAAAAGCGTAATAATCTAACGGACACCAGGTCTGTCCGGCCACTATAGTACAAAGTGCCCCCGCACCAAACAAGTACCGCTGTCGTTTAGACCGGGCAAAGAACCTTGCTAACAGTAGACAGAACGCGAAACAGATAGCAAAAAACACGCCAGCCTTCGGGCTAAAAATAATCCATACAGTGGAGATAGATAGCACTGCAATAATAAAAACCGACTCAAATATCCAATGGCGACAAACCGATACTATTTCGGTTAAAAACATCCTGTCCTCCATAGGGAAAATAGAATTTGAGCCAAAATAACCTCTGGATTATTCAACAATAACAGCATTAAGTCCTTCCACGAAACAACAACTTTCGTCAATAATTGTATAATTAAATTGTACATGAAACCTTCCCATCACACATGATTGATCTCTCTAATAAATTCCTAATAACTCACTTTGCTTCGGTAAAATCTTTAGTTATGTGAGTAAACATTCACTTGCTTTATGGCAATTATAGTCGCTACTTCCCATTATGGAAAGCCTTTAGTAAAATAGTTACATTTTATGACGCGCTGCCCGAAACTGAAGAAACCCGTAGCAGATGCACCTTCGTAAGATTGTCGTCAAAACGAAGAACTCCAAGAACTCGCATCGCTGCAAACCCTTGGAGTTACTGGTGGCAATAAGCTGGATCGAACCGCCGACCCCTTGAATGCCATTGTAATAAACATCATTTGCGCTATCCACGTCTTATTATTTCTTCATTCGAATAATTGCGGGATAATTACGAGATGTATTTCATTGTAGGCGATAACAATAAAACCAGACTAATTAATTAAGGCGAAAGAGCCCCAGAAACGGCTTAAATTTATATGCATAGAATAATAAAAATGTGCCGATTATACCCAAAAGGCTTGCGGCGATCGGGGTAAGAGGAAGTATATACATAAAAAATGGTAACCCCAGTTCAAAACCTTTACCTGTTTTGCTCAATACATATATTCTATACATTATCAATTCGCAGGTAAGAATCAAAATGATTCCCAATAATCCCTTTTCAAAACGATCAGATGGCAGGCTATACAAAAGCATTCCTATAACGGCGACATTGACCGCTAAAATTAGCAATTTTTTCATGAACAATATCCTCTCTTATATATAATATCTTAATTATTATAACCGATACTTCTAAGAAAGAATACCTGGAAGTGAAAAATGCCAAGTTTTGCAGCTATCGTAAATTATAACGGGTTTAATGCCAAATAGCACTTCACGTTGAAACTCAATTTATATTATATTTGGCTAGTCTATCATAAAAAGCAGATCTACTTAAATTAAGCAATCGAGCCGCCGCACTTTTATTCCCATTTGCTTTCTTTAGCACCCCTAACAGCATTTCCCTTTCGAAATCACTCAAAGAACTACGATAGGATGAAGAAGCTGCCACAGGAACATGCTCTAATTGCAAAATCTGTGTAGGAAGGTTCTCTATCCCAATCCTCCCCTCCCAGACATAATTTGCTGCTCGCTCAATGGCGTTTTCAAGTTCCCTAATGTTGCCGGGCCAAGAGTAATCCTGCAAAGCTTTTTTGGCCTGCTCACTGATGCCCGTTACATTCGATCCTAAAATTTGGTTGTATTTTTCAATAAATGACTCAGCTAAAACTATTATATCTTCAGAGCGCTCTCTGAGCGGAGGCAAGTTGAATTCGATAACATTAAGACGATAAAAAAGATCTTCTCTGAAATTTTTTCTGGCTATTGCTTCCCGCAGATCCCGATTAGTGGCAGCAATAATTCGAACATCTACAGTCTGCTTACTGTTCCCCCCCACCCTGATAAATTCTTTATCCTGCAATACCTGCAATATCTTAACCTGAACAGATAATGGCATATCGCCAATTTCATCCAAAAAAATTGTTCCCATGTTGGCTCGCTCAAAATACCCAGGTTTCCCGTTCTTCAACCCCCCTGTAAATGAGCCTGGGGCATAGCCAAAGAGTTCTGATTCTAATAAAGTTTCCGGTATTGCTACACAATTCACTTTAATAAAGGGACGCTTTGCTCTTGGACTTGCCTCGTGAATCGCTCGAGCAAACATATCCTTACCTACTCCGCTTTCCCCGGTTAATAGAACTGTCGAACTACTTCGGGCAATAAGTAAAGCATCTCTCTTCATCTGAATGAAAATTGGACTTTTTGAAACAATTTGATCAAAACCGCTAAAGTTACCATCCCGTTTTTCAAGTTCATTGCGATAATATTGCACTTGTTGATTTAAACAAAACCACTTTCTGGCTATTTCTTCCGTTATCGCATTACCACTGAGATAAACCGTACTTATTACACCAGTTATATCTATACCTTCACTATTTTCTTTCTTAATAGGTATGTGTGAAACGATACACTTCTTCCCATCAATACCGCAGGAATCAACTTCAGTTGAACCAGATTTGGCTATTTGAGAAAGACTGTTAGTTTGAAGAAATGCTTGTATCTGCCTGCCAACAATTTTTTCAGATGTTTCAGAGACCAGCTTGCAAGCCCGCTCATTAACATATTTTATTGTGCCCGAAATATCCGATACGAACACACCATCGGAAGAAGCACCAAGCACTCCGGTAAGAGTTGTCTGCAGCTCTTTAACCATTTCTAATTCTTGAGCAATTTTCTCCACATCCGAAACGTCCAAAAAAGCAAAACTTGAACCAACTTGTACATCATTCTCAATAATCGGCACCTGATTAATAATTACAGGTAAAGATTTCACCTTTCCCTTTAGCCCGATACGGAGTTGGTCTGAAATCGCAATCTCCGGAAAAATTTCTTTTAGGTGTTTCCCTTTAATTTCAGAAAAGTTTAGTCTAAACATCTTTTCGGCAGCAGGATTTATCCTGAGTATTCGTCTTTCTTTATCAATAATGATAATACCCTCATAATTTACACGGAATAGGGACTCTAGCGTAGCAGCGGATGCCATAATTACATTGAGACTTTCACGGAGATATTCCGCCGTTCCAATCATTCCAACCACTTTATTCGAACGATCAAGGACAACCACGTAGTCAACCCGGCTTTTCATCACCCGCTCTGCTAGTGATATTTCATTATATGTCAGTTCAGACGATACAAAAACGGGATTATAAACTATATAGGAGTCACAATGGTTATCTAGTATTGCGCCTTCTAATAATGCCTTATATAGTCTTTTTTTAGGAAATACGCCAATTAAGTTTTCATTCTCATCAACCACAGGAAGCGTATTAATCTTATATTCTTGGTAGTACTCGATAACTTTCCGCAAAGAATCCCCCAAATGGAGAACCGCAAAATTCTTATTCATCATCCGTTCAATAATTAACCACGGAGCAAGATTCAAATCACTAAATACATCCATTTTATCATTCCTTTCCTTGGGTCCAAGTATCTCGTGACTCCAACTAAAATGAAAAATGAAGTAATTGGACAATCTCTGGAGAAACCCCGGTTCCGATTTCTCAGGCAAGGCATTTATTTATTAATTTTATAATAAGTGCTCCCCAAACTCAAATCTTCCGCCAAGAACTCCTCCGGCAATCCGTCGGACAAACTTACAAGAAGCCCTCCTCTTTCACTAATATCTACAGCCACTCCCACATTAGGATTATTGCTGTTATTAATGGTAATATATCGTCCCAATGTTACATTGTTTTTAATCCAGTTTGTCCGGATGTAGGGATACCCTTCTTTTAAAAAGCCCTGAAAATGTTTCTCCCAAATAGTAATAAACTGTTCAAGCACTGTAAAACGTGAAACCCTCTTGCCCAGCTCTATTCTAAGTGAAGTACTAGTTTCCTTACACTCAGGCGGGAGTTGATCATCATTCTGATTAACATTGATCCCTATGCCAATAATCACGAACTCAGGAGCGCCTCTGAACAAGCTGCTCTGAGAAAGTATGCCGCTCACTTTTCTGCCTTTTATAACAATGTCATTAGGCCATTTAATTCCTGCCGCGCAGCCAGTCACTTCTCTTATCGTTTCGGCAACAACTACCCCGCAGAGTAACGTAAGTTGAGGGACAAGCTGCACACCTATTTTAGGTCTCAATATCATAGACATCATAATTCCCTTGCCCGCCGGACAAACCCATTGCCGTTTCATCCTACCCATACCCGCAGTCTGAAACATACTCATTACCATAGTACCTTCAGGGGCTCCATCCGAAGCCATAGTATGGGCTACACTATTAGTTGATGATATCTCCCGATAAATATATATCTCCTTGCCGCACAAACTAATACGCTTGTGTGGCAAGGAAGCCTCTCCATTAGCGTTGGCGTCTGTCTTTGCCATATAAAATTAATCCCCCTAATGTCTGGTTATACAAGTAATAATGCTCCCCTTGTAAAGACACAGAATGGAAAAAGCTAATTTTCACAACCCGGAAACTTCCCTGTCCACCTTGGTTTTAGATTCGACTGGGCACTAGTTTCTTATTTACCTATAATTATAGTCCAAGATATTCCAAAAGTGAATAACGTTTTTAATATGCTGTAACTGAATTTGCTTTAATAAATAAACACATCACATTGCTGCTTTGCAGAATTATTTTCAACAGCCCAATAATCGGTAAAAAGAGGCTGACCAAAGACATTTGGTCAGCTCCTTTATTCACCTTACTAGATACCTGTTAATCAGCCCATATTTCCTCGTCTGTGGGGACTTTGGCATCAGTCAGAAGATAAGCGATTCTTGAAACATTGATCACATGCTTGTAAGTGATATTCTCGGAATCGCTGTTGCCCCCCCAGGAACCGCAGCCTAGCGTAGTCGTCGGCGTTAATCCGTTGAAGAAAGTGCCGCCGGCGCCGCCCGAGCAAGTCTGATTGACAATCAGCCGGCTGATTGGCAATTGGTCTCCGGCATATTCAATATTTTTGTCATTCTTGGAATGAACGACACAAGTATGGCCCGCGCCTTCCACCTTGAGATTGGTATGAGCGATATTTACCGCTTCTTCAAATGTGTCGTATTTAAACGTTACCATGAAACAACACATTTTCTCTTTGCACAAGACGTCCGCTTCGCCGATGCCATCGGCTTCCACCAGCACCACTTTTGTGCCAGCAGGAATTTTTAGTCCGGCCATATCGGCAATCTTTTGTACCGGTTGCCCAACAACGTCTTTACTGATCACGCCATTGACAAACAGCGTGTTCCTTACAGCTTCCTTTTCTGCGGGATCACTGACAAAGTAAGCCCCGTTGGCCACGAATTCGGCGATAATGGCATCATAGTTGTCAGCTGGAGCGATAACGCTTTGTTCTCCCGAGCAGATTATGCCGTTATCGAAGGTCCGGCCGGCGATAATTTTCGGCACCGCATCTTTGAGATCGACGCCACGGTCGATGATGCACTGAACATTGCCGGCGCCCACGCCGTGGGACGGTTTGCCGCTCGAGTAAGCCGATTTTACCATACCCATGCCGCCGGTTGCGAGGCTGACGTCAACAGCTTTCATTAGTTCTGTCGTCAATCCAATGGTAGGCTCTTCAATTATCTGGATCAGGTTCTCCGGAGCTCCCAACTTCTTGATTGCTTCGTTAAACAAGTTTACGACATAGACACCGCATTTGGCCGATCTGGGATGTGGCGCAATAATGATGGCGTTTCTTCCTTTAATAGCAAACATACAATTGCTCATATCGGTTACGATTGGATTGGTGCACGGGGTCACTGCTCCAACCACTCCCACGGGCTTAGCGACGTATACCAGACCCTTGACTGGGTCACGGTCGATTATCCCCACCGATTTTTTGGTTTTTAGGTCATTCCAAATGGTTCTGGCTTTGTTCTTGTTTTTCAAGACCTTATCTTCGTAAACTCCCATGCCGCCTTCTTCATAAGCCATTTTAGCCAACAGCTCGGCATTGTCATATACGGTCTTAGCAATAACTTTGATGAGTTTGTCGACTTGTTCCTGGCTGTATCCGGCAATTTGTTTCTGTGCTGCCCGCGCCTTAGCCATAAGTTCAGGAATACTTTGTTGTGACATTTTTATTACCCCTTTGCATTTATTTTATATACCGGGCTAACCTTTGATAACTCTGGGGGTGAGCATTTGATGAACAGCGCAAATACTCTTCGGATTCTGATAATATGACCCTACGAAAGCCTTGCAATAATTTCTCAGCTTCGGAAAGTCTACGATCTCATCAACTAAGCCTTTCTTAGCGCAATAAACCGGTCTAGATTTATCGTGATACTGCTGAATAATATCATTCATTTTTGCTATCGTACCGTCTAAAGGCTTGCCATCTTCCTTATCTTTTAACAGTCGGCGCGCATAAGACGCTGCTGCGGCTGTTTCGCCATGCATTACATAGATTTCAGTGGCAGCCGTTCCAAGCGTAAAAGCATTATTGTTATTAGCCTGTGGTCCACCCAATACATAGTGAGCAGCAGCAGTACCTTTTCTCAAAACAATCGTCATCATAGGATTATCCGACTGTTCAATGGAATAAATCAGTGACATTCCGAGGCCCAGCATCTCTGCTTTTTCAGCGGTGTCGCCTACATCAATACCGGTGGTATCCTGCACCCAGACAACAGGAATGCGGTCACGGCCACAGAAAGTCACGAACTCGTTCATTTTAATGAGACCTTCCCGATATAACTTGCCGCCCATTCCCTGGTAATCAGCATATTCGGGATAATCCGCTGCCATAGCCCCTTGGTTGTTGGCAATGAATCCGCATAAGAAGCCGTCAATCTTGGCTAACCCGCAGTACATTTCTGGTCCGTAGTCGGGTTTGAACTCCATATGTTCACTATTGTCAAACAGCCTAGCCAGAACCTCTTGCATCGTATAAGTACGTTTTTGGTTGAAGGGTACCAAGCTGTAGAGATCAGAAGCAGGGAATTTGGGTTCAGCAGGTTCCGCCACTCTGAAAAATTGCGGATCATATGCAGGCAAAGTATTCATATACCGTTTGATATCGTCGAGGACTTCCTCTTCAGTATCACATACGTCTCTAATGAACCCGGTTCCATTGTGATGGATTTCCACCCGACCCGGGGGCGTTGCCTTGAACGCTTTGGTTTGTTCGATTAAGGCATCGGCAACCTCATCATCAATATAGCCTTTAGGGGACATACCGCTAACAATGCCAGCGCCACCGACTGCCATATTGCATTTTTTATGACCAATCAGAATAGTAGGACTTATCGAATGGTAGCCCCCGCCAGCGGGATTAGTTCCATATATGCCAACAATAATCGGAATCCCGAGTTTCTGAAGTTCGGCATGCCGGAAGAAGGGTGTGCCGCTACCCCTACGGTTCGGGTAAAGTCTTTCTTGTTCCATCAACTTAGCGCCGCTGCAGTTCAGTACCCATACCAGCGGCAGATGTAGTCTCTTAGCGATATCAGTAACCCTAAGAACGTTGTCTGCCTGTCCGGAAAGCCACGCGCCTGCCATCACCTTATTATTGGAGGCAATTATGATAGCCCATTTACCTGCGATTCTGCCCAATCCGTCAATTACACCGGTATTGCCTTCTTCATTTTCAAGTGGGTCATAGATAGTATGCAGGGGACACCAAGTGCCTGGATCCACCAGGTACTCAAGACGTTGCCAGGCAGTCCATTCGCCCTTTTCGTTCATCGCTTCAGTTGCTTTACCGTTATTTTTTACCCGTTCAACCTCTTTGGCAACCTCAGCTTCTGCATTCTGCAATTCCGCAATATTGGGTTTGAGAGTACGGGCCAATTCCTTACCAATACCCGGCATCTCCGTAAAATAGGGGTGTAACGGATATCCGTATTCGACCATTTTCATTCTCCTTTCAGTAGATTACAGCGTAGCCTAGTAATGCTTATCGATTACCGGTTTGGCTGATAGCCAAGTTCGATGCCGGCGATAATCTGCATATGAATGTTCGATGTTCCTTCCAGGGTTTCAAACTGTTTGGCATCGCGCAGCCATCTGCCGCAAGGATATTCAGTGGAATAACCATATGATCCGTAGAGTTTCATCGCCATGTTTGCAGCATGAACCGCGGCATTACAGCCGAATAGTTTCGCCAAGGAGGTCGCCTGTTGGCTGGGCAGATTGTTTTCTTTCAGCCAGGCAGCCCGATATACAAGAAATTTGGCTGCTTCATCTTCCAGTTTCATTTCAGCAATCTGCTGCTGAATCATTTGAAATTTTCCAATTGGTTGCCCGAACTGAGTGCGCTCATTTGCATAGTTAGTTGCGCCTTCCAGACACGCTGCAGACAATGCCGCAGAACCGGTTGCGCAACCCATGCGGGTGTTATTCAGCATCCACATACATATCTGAAACCCTTTATTGAGCGGACCTAATAAATTTTCTTTCGGAACCACCGCATTCTCAAATACCAGCTCCGAAGTTGGAGCAGTCCACATGCCGACTTTCTTATGAATCGGAATTCTGGTAATACCCGGAGTATTATTGTAGTCAATGATAAAACAGGATAACCCCTTAGCTCCCCCGCCTTCTGCAGTTGCCGCGTAAACAAGTCCGGTATCACAAGAATGTCCACCTGATATCCACATCTTTGAACCATTTAACAAAAAATGGTCACCCTTATCTGTGGCAAAGGTTTTCATACTACCGACATCAGAGCCGGAGTTGGCTTCGGTTATCGCAAAGCTACCCACGGTTTCCCCGCTTACCAGGCCGGGTATATACTTTTGCTTTTGTTCCTCAGTTCCCCATTCATTAATAGTCATTGCCGGTCCCCAGCAGTTACCGCTGATGCTTAGTCTCCAGGAAGTATGAACCTTGGCTATTTCATATAGAGCGATTACGGCTTCCATCCAGCCCATGCCATTTCCGCCATACTCCTCCGGTATGCTCCACCCCAGCAGGCCTAATTCGCCCATTTTAGTCAGTATCTCTCTGCGGTAGTAGTGGTTTTCTTCATCCTCTTCAACATAGGGGGCAATTTCCTTTTGCGCAAAATTACGGGCCATATCTTGAACAATTTTCTGTTCTTCAGTCAATCCGAAATCCATCACTGTACCTCCTCATAAATAATATCGTTAAAGATGAGAGCTAAGGATTCCCGCTTATTCAATTACCGCTAAAACATCGCCTTCCTGAACCCGGTCACCAATCTTGACAACAATCTCTTTCACTGCCCCTGGATCACCGTATACCACATTCTCCATCTTCATGGCCTCAACGATGAATACTTCATCATCTTCGGTAATCACTTGACCTACCTTTACGTTGATTTCCAGAATTTTTCCGGCTATAGGACTAAGTAAATTTCCCACTTCTAAACACCTCCCATTTATTAAACATACCCGGGGGCCATTTCGCCTCCCTTAAAATTAGTTGGACTATATTTATGAGTGGATATTGAGGCTTCTAAGCACCAAACTAAATCTCCCATTCTTTTACATCGCAAAAACTATGCCACTATTCGATAAGAATCCATATATTTATTTACCCCTCAGCAATTGCACACACTAAAATAAATTGGACAACAAGCAAGGAAGAGACATTATCTCTTTAATTGCTGGAATAGGCTAATCTACGTTGTCATGTAAGCAAGCCTCGCTAGACTTTCTACTCAATCAACCTGTCTACACTTTGAAAAGAGATATCACATATATCCTTTTCGTTACGTTTTCTACAGGCAAAACCGAAACAATGCACTTGTGAAATTGTACGGTTATCGCTACAACTGTGTGGTTATCAATACAACTGTACGGCAAAATGCATGGTTACCTCTGTCACAGTTTTACTTTGGCGTACACCGATGACACAAGCAAGCCTCTCAGTCCCCAGTATTTTGGTTCTTTTGAACAACCCGTTTATTACTTGAATAAACCAGTTATTTACCGCTAGGCTACACATTGAGTAAATATTGCTGAGTAAATATTTAAGATATTAAGTATTTGAAACTGGATCAATGAACCGGCTATATTAGAGAATAACGTGATTCAGATTGTTCTTCAGTTGTCGATCTTGGCATAAGAATTGCGTGGGTATCATGCTAGATATTTTTTTCGCTATAGTATCTAGGCCATTTTCCCAAACCTTATCGCTGTAAAGGGGTGATATTTTTTACGTGGCATACTGCTAATAAAGAAACCCTACCCATGGGAACAGGCGATGTTCCACAGTGGCTTGCAAAAAACAAATTCTCAGTTAAACCTAAAGTAAGTTACGGCATTACACTTGCGGAAAGAACTGACCAATCGAAAGGAGATTGTTTATGGATATTATCAGAATGATACAAGCGATGGGCTCAGGCACTGGTATTGCCAATTTCACTCCAGCAAATATAATAATGTTATCTTTCGGAGTATTATTTATATGGTTCGGAATCAAAAAGAAGTACGAACCATTTCTGCTAGTGCCGCTAGGCATTGGCTGCATCCTGGTAAACATCCCAGGTACCGGCTTAGATGCTCCTGGGGGACTACTTTATTTTAATTACCAAGGCATAACCCATGTCATTTACCCGCCGTTAATCTTTCTTGGAGTTGGCGCGATGACGGACTTCGGGCCGTTAATTGCCAATCCGAGCACGATACTCCTTGGCGCCGCCGCACATCTTGGCATTTTTATCGCGCTGGTCGGGGCGAGTATTTTGGGATTTCATATCAATGAAGCCTGTGCAATTGGCATAATCGGAGGAGCGGATGGCCCAATGGCCATCTACGTGGCAACCAAACTGGCTCCACATTTGCTTGGTCCTATAGCCGTTGCCGCATATTCCTATATGGCATTGCTTCCCCTAATTCAGCCGCCAATTATGAAATTATTGGTTCCTCTGGAAGAAAGAAAAATAGCCATGGAAAAAATGAAACCTGTTTCACGGCGGGCCAAAATCGTTTTCCCAGTTGTGATGATTTTCGTAGTCTTAATATTGCTGCCGCCGATTGCGCCCTTGATTTCTTGCTTGATGCTGGGCAACCTGATAAGAGAATGTGGTGTCATGGAGAGAGTTTCTGCCACAATAGGCGGGCCGTTCTTAGACATAATTACCACATTCATCGCCATCGCTATCGGTACAACCATGAGCGCTACCAATTTCGCCAACATGGAGACATTGAAAATTGTTATCCTGGGGCTGATTGCGTTTTGCACCGGTTCCGCCAGCGGCGTTTTGTGGGCACGGTTCATGTGCTGGATGAGCAAAGGGAAAATCAATCCATTGATCGGTTCTGCAGGTATAGCGGCTGTTCCAATGGCCGCGAGGGTCTCCCATAATGTTGGTCTCTTATACAACAAGCGCAATTATTTAATTATGCATGCTATGGGGCCAAATCTAGCTGGTGTTTTGGGAACTGCGGTAGCCGGTGGAATCATGCTGACTTTACTGGGGGTGAAACTATGAACGTGATAATAAGTACGGCAATCATCTCAGATAATATACAAGGAGCGCTGGCATTGAGCGTCTTCGACTTTATCGCCTGCTTCTTTGTACTATGGGGGATAAGTTTCTTTATCAGAGGCATAAGTTATTTTGACGAAAAATACCCCAGCACTCCGGATGGTACTACAAGTAAAGGTGAATAAAATCTTTAACCAGCCTCTTAATTTTTAAAATACAAAGCAAATGATAAAACCAGAGTTCGTGCTTACCATTATCGGTGCACACGTGACTCTGGTTTTTATTATTTTGGCCAGTATCTATTTATATTTTGCAACACCTTTACTCAATGCTAAATCGCCAGGCGCAAAACCACTCATCGGGATGGGTATCGGGTGGACATCCTAGGCACTCAGTTTTAATCCTGGAATCAATCGCTCTGGCAAATGTTGTGCACTCGACCAGCCCTGCCGACTTACAGGGATAATCATCCATCCCCTTACTTTTTCTGGCTGCTTGCACCCGGCAGTTATTCATTTGAAATATAATGCTGCCAGGATCCTCATTGATAATCGACTGGACATTTATTTTGGCATACAGGCGCATTTCTAGCGCCTTTTTCAATCCCTCGATTCCTGGTTGTTCCGGCAGGCTCAAAAGCCTCTTGATAGACCACGCCTCAAACGGTGAAAACCAGGCCCAGCATGAATCGTTGCACCGTTTTGCATCAAGCATACCGCACTTAGCCTCTACCGTTTGGAACCAGACACCATCTCCAGCCAACCAATTTAACCCTAACCCCTCAATAAGTCCTACAAGCTTTTCCTGTGGCATGTTGAGCAGCGGCTCAGGAATTCCGTCTACAAGCTTGAACCCCAGCAGCTTACCCAAGCGGTTCAATTGAATACCCAGGCTCTTTTCATAAGCCATTCCCATCATTTCGAGGGCTTTCTCAAAACCCATCTGATGTTCCACTTCTTTAAACCAAAAAACGTGATGTACCATCGTTCTATGTAACATGTCAATTGCCAGCCTGGCAAGTTCTTTCTGGCTTAGCTCTTGTTGCTCCATGGAATTATTTCGCTCTCCTATCTCTCCCATAATTATTTAGCATTTTAAAATATTACAACGCGGAGCGTATCCACTCCGCGTTATTTTTGATTACGAAAAAAGTATTGATAATTATCCTTAGCAGACAAGCTTTTTGAATTCATCGGTCAACAATGGGATAACTTCAAAAAGATCTCCAACGATCCCGTAATCCGCTAAATTAAAAATATTGGCTTCAGGGTCTTTATTAATAGCAACGATTACCTTAGATGACCCCATGCCAGCAAGGTGTTGAATCGCTCCGGAAATTCCGCAGGCAATATAAAGGGTAGGGGAAACAGTTTTTCCTGTTTGGCCGACCTGGAATTTCTGTTCAATCCACCCTGCATCTACAGCAGCACGCGAAGCTCCTACAGCTGCGCCTATGACATCAGCGCATTCTTCTAATATGTGGTAGTTCTCCGGTCCTTTCATGCCGCGTCCGCCAGAAATAATGACATTGGCCTCAATTAGCTCAGGACGCTTGGAAGCTGCAATTGCTATTTCCTTAACAATGGCCCTGAGGTCCGCAGCGTCGATAGCTGCTGTTTCATTGACTACCACAGCCTGGCGTGCTGTATCAGGTATAGTAAGCGGGAAAGTATTGGGACGAATTGTCGCCAACACCGGCCGAACACTAGTAGCAACATGCGCAAAAGCTTTACCGCCATAAATTGGGCGTTTAAAAGCCAGGAAGCTATTCTCATCATACTCCATTCCCGTACAATCAGAGGCCATGCCGACTCCTAGGCGATGGGCCAGGCGGGGTGCAAGATCTTTTCCAATGGCCGTGTTTCCCATCAAAACGGCCTGAGGCTCTTCTTTCTGTATAAGCTTGTTTAGTACGGATGTATACGCACCAGTGGTATATTCAGCCAACTTATCATCATCAACGAGAATGACCTTATCCACGCCATAAGCGGTAACCTTCTGGGCAAGTTCCGTCACACCCTTGCCAAGTATTACTGCTACCAGCGGCTCTCCAGCTTTGTCAGCGATTATCCGTCCTTGACTGATAAGTTCTAATGAAACTTTGCGAATCTCTAATTTACTTTGTTCGACAATAATCCAAATCCCTTTTGCCATGTTAATTCCTCCTCTTTACAGAACCTTTGCCTCTTCACGCAAAAGTCGTGCTAATTCTCGTGCAGCCTCTGCTGCTTCACCAGGAATTTTTTTGCCCCCTTTGCGAGGATTCGGCAAACTAATTTTTTGGACGCACATTTTTATTGGCAAATCGGTAGCGCTAATTCCGATATCTGCAAGGGTTATTACTTTTAATTCTTTTTTCTTGGCCTTCATAATCCCCGGCATAGTAGGATAACGGGGCACGTTCAGCCCTTTTTGAGCGGTTATGACCACCGGTAGACTGACTTCAATCAACTCTGTTCCTCCGTCTATTTCGCGGGTCACGGTTGCCTTATTTTCCTCGACCTCAAGCTTGAGAGCACAGCTTACAGACGGAATATTTAATACCTCGGCTAAGCGGACAGCCACTTGACTGGAACCATCGTCGACGGCTATGCGTCCCGCCAAGATGATGTCATAAGGTATTTGGGAAACAGCCTTGGCAAGTATCTCGGCGCAGGCCCATTCATCCGGGTTTTCTAATGCGGGGTCGTTGATCAGAACCGCCTTATCACAACCCATCGCCAGGGCAGTGCGGAGGGATTCCTGGGCTCTTGCACCCCCCATGCTGATGAGGGTCACTTCGCCGCCAAATTTTTCTTTGATCTTCAGTGCCTCTTCAACGGCAAATTCATCGTAAGGGTTAATTACCAAATTTACTCCATTGCTCTCGATTTTGCCGTTACTATCTAATACTATTTTAGCCTCAGTATCAAATGTTTGTTTAATGCAAACGACAATATTCATGTTATTTCCTCCTTACTACTCCAATCTACTAATCTTTTAAAATACTATTAGCGATGACAATACGTTGAATCTCACTAGTTCCTTCGTAAATTTCAGTAATTTTGGCATCCCGCATCATGCGTTCAACCGGATAATCGCGCGTATAACCATATCCACCTAATATTTGAACTGCCTGAGTGGTTACCTTGTTTGCCGTCTCTGCGGCAAAAACTTTTGCCATCGCAGAATATTTTGAAACAGGTCTATGTTCAGAAGCCAGATAACAGGCTTGGTAGACAAGCAGACGGGCGGCCTCAATTTGTAGCGCCATGTCAGCCAGTTTAAACTGAGTGACCTGGAATTCAGCAAGAGTTTTACCAAATTGTGATCTTTCTTTAGAGTATTTGAGAGCTTGCTCATAAGCACCCTGCGCAATGCCTAACGCTTGTGAAGCTATCCCGATTCTGCCGTAGTCAAGTGTAACCATTGCAACTTTAAACCCTTGCCCCTCTTCGCCAAGTAAGTTCTCCGCCGGGATACGAACATTTTCAAAAACCAACTCATAAGTAGCAGAAGATCGAATTCCCATCTTCTTCTCTTTTTTACCGAAAGTAAATCCAGGCGTTCCTTTTTCAAGAATGAAAGCTGTAATGCCTCTATTTCCTTTGCTCTTATCCATTTGAGCAGTGATCACATATATGTCCGCATAGTAACCGTTGGTAATGAAGATTTTAGAGCCGTTTATGACATAATCATTTCCGTCCCGAACAGCCGTTGTCCGCGTACCTGATGCATCTGAACCAGCCATTGATTCGGTCAACCCGAAAGCGCCCATTTTTTCACCGGTCGCCAGCGGAACCAGATATTTCTGTTTTTGCTCCTCAGTACCGAATTTAAAAATTGGATTGGCACACAAGCTGGAATGAGCGGAAATAGTAACACCTAAAGATGCATCGACCCGGGACAATTCCTCAATAGTGATGGCATAAGAGATATAGTCTGCTCCTACACCGCTATATTCTTCAGGAAAAGTAACCCCAGTAAGACCAAGCTCACCACATTTTTTCCATAGATCCAGCGGAAACTCCTCATGCTCATCGCGTTCTTCCGCTCCTGGTGCGCATTCCTCTTCAGCAAAGTCACGTACCATTTTTCGCATCATAATATGGTCTTCATTTAAATCAAAATTCACTTTCAATCGCCTCCTTTAGTCTAGATAAATTCTATTAAACTTTAAGCATTTCGTTTTTCCGCATATCTCAGATGCACATTTAATCATCTTAAATAATATGGTCAAAGATGATAACTATGGAATTTCCGCTTATTCAATTACCGCCAGTACATCGCCTTCCTGAACCCGGTCACCGATCTTGACAACAATCTCTTTCACTTTCCCTGGATCGCCGTATACTACATTCTCCATCTTCATGGCCTCAACGATGAATACTTCATCATCTTCGGTGATCACTTGGCCTACCTTTACATTGATTTCCAAGACTTTCCCAGCTATAGGGCTAAGTAAATTACCCACTCCAAACACCTCCCAATTAAGAATATTGAGGCTACAATCACCAAACTAAATCTCTCATTCTTATTCATCGCAAAAACTATGCCACTATTTGATGATAATCCATATATTTGACTGCCCCCTTAGCTAATCCTTACAATAGAATAGGACAACAACTAAAGCAGAGACAAAATCTCTGCTTTAGTTGTTGGAGAATACCGTTACGTCTGCTTGCTCGCAAGATAAACATAAGCAAGCATCGCTTATCTACAGATTAGACAAGGAACAGCACCCAATAAAACTGTGCGGTTATCGATACAACTGTATGGTTATCAATACAGCTGTACGGTTGTCCCCCTTTGTTTACAATACATCTCGCCCACTTCCAGGGATCTAACCCTGCCCAGCATTATTGGGAAACAAGTTCAATGAGGCAATTTATAACAAAAAAACACAGCCGAGAGCATAACTTCGTTTTCTCCATTCTGTGTCTTTATGATAGAAGTATTAGATTGTGGCTAACTATTCTACTAAACACTTTTCTAAATAACTGGTTTTGTAATCATAAAAGTAGCAGTCCCGAAGGCTACCAAATTATCCATATCATCCTTAATTTCGCCTTGCGCAACTATAAGCTTACTTCCTTTTTTTATAACCTTGCCTTCACCCCAAAGTGTTCCACTATTTGCTGAACGCAAGAAATTAATTTTCATTTCGACTGTCAAGGCGCCTTCATCCGAGTCTAATTGCTGGTTTACAGCCACCGCAATGGTCGAGTCAAGCAACCCCGCAATAGCTCCCCCATGAATGCCTCCGTAAACCTGTTTTAGATTCTCTGTAATCTTCATAGTAACTTGGACTATTCCGTCAGTACCTGGAACAATTGCCATATTCATGTGTTCCCAATAATTGCCTGTTGCAAGATGAGCAATTTGAACCACAGGTTTCGGCCTCCTCTTCTAATTTCGATGCAAATCTCCTCTTACCTCACTATTCACGCCCAAGACGGCGAAGATACATTTTATGATATCGATCTCTTCTGCCGCCAAATTCTAAGTTCTTTTGCCTCAGCGATAAGCTCCTCCCTAAAATCCGGGTGCGCAATCGAAATTAAAGATTCTGCCCGCTGCCAAGACGACATTCCTTTAAGATTTACCATTCCGTATTCGGTAACAACATACTGAACACCTGCCCTGGTATCAGTAATCACAGAACCCATTGTCATCATAGCTTTAATTCGAGAATGAACCTTGCCATCTTTATCCGAATATGTGGATGGCAAGCAAATAAAACTCTTTCCCCCTTTTGAATTATAGGCGGCTTCCACAAAGTCAAGCTGACCGCCGGAGCCGCTAATAATATTAGGCCCAGCAGTTTCAGAACAAACCTGGCCGGATAAGTCGATTTCCACAGCACTATTGATTGAAATCAATTGATCGTTTTTCGAAGCAATAAACGGATGATTGGAATAATCCACCGGATAAGCGGCCAATGCGGGATTATCTACCATAAAGTCATAGAGTTTCTGAGTACCAGCCGCAAAGGAATATACCATCCTGCCCTTGTCTATATTCTTACACTTCCCGGTTACTCTTCCTGCGCTCACCATATCAACAAATCCATCAACTAACAATTCCGTATGAATCCCTAGGTCCTTAAGGTCAGATTCAGCAATCATCTTGCCCAAGGCATTTGGCATTCCACCAATTCCCAGTTGTATACATGCCCCATCGTGAATCTCGGGCAAAACATAATTTGCAATTTTATTATCAATTTCCGACACAGCAGCTGAAGGTAAAATAGGAAGCCCACTATGCCCGCCTTCTACAATATAATCCACCTTCGAGATGTGAACCGTGTGGTCATACCCGCCATAAACCTTCGGCATATCCTCATTGACTTCAACAATCACAGCACGGGCTTTTTCAATCGCGGCCGCATAGTGAGATATTGTGACACCAAAGTTGAAATAACCGTGTGCATCCATCGGTGCAACCTGAATAGCCACAACATCCGTCCGGCAGTTTTCCCGCAAATACCTGGGAAGTTCAGAATATTTGATAGGAAGATAATAGGCCAAACCCTTTTGGGCTTTTTTGCGCTCATAGCCACCCATGTGCATACTATTCCAGGTAAAATGTTCACCCGTTGGGTCACACTCGATACAAGCCACTGGCTTTAAAATTACGCCTCCCCGGATATTCACATCATGAAGTTCTTCTTTACGACGGGCTAAAGCTTCGTCTAACAAACAAGCCATACTTGCGCCCCACGCGAACTCAACCCAATCTCCGCTACGAATCTCTTTAACAGCTACGTCTGCTGAAACACACTTATTCTTATATTCATTCCTGTTCATAATTTAAAGTCCCCTCTACCTGCAAATTAAATATTCAATATTTTAAATTCTTGGGTACCACGCCCCTAGCGCACACAGGCACGGGCAAGTAGCTGCAGATGATTTAAGTGGATTATAATTATTTGAATTCAAAGTCAGAGGCGGAATTTGCGGTTTGAAACCTCATCATGCTACGACATCAATACTATCTTTGCAATAACCATACCATAATCCCCTTCTTGTTAAAGCTACATTGGGTATGCAGCAGATACACAAGTTATCTTTTAGATATATAATTATTTGGATTTTAATAGATAAAACTATTTACGACTACTCACTCATCTGAGTGTCAAAAAGCTGTACGGTTATCCATTCACCTGTACAGTTGTTGTATGAAAAACCCTCCACGTTTAACTACACCCTCGGCTAAGCCGGGAGACATTTTTTCGATAATCTAAAAACAAAAGAACTGTTGCTTGGTAATACCATCAACAGTTCTTGTTATCAGAGTTTATTCCATTATTTACCGGTCAATACTATTAAGCAACCTCAGTCTCTGGCTCTTCCACAACTTTTCTTGTTCTTTGATTTAAACGTGTGACAATTTGTATCCCTGGTATAACTCGCGTTATGACCGCCGTCGTCGACGTCCACCTCGATAGCCGAGGCGGTGCAATTCTGACTATTCCAGTACTGGCAGTTCTCCACGCGACACATGATCTCGTTCGCCATTTTCTTCACCTCCCTAAGTTGGCTAACACTATTATCCGCTACTCGCAGAAATTTAATCACGTTCCCTACTGATCGCTTGCTGATTCGTAGTAATCAGCTGCAAATGAAACGATAGCCAATCCTTAACGCAGAAAAGCAAACAGCACCATCCGTGCGCGCGCTAGGCAAACGCTCAGATAATGCTGTTATAGCAACCATAATCAGTTTCCCAGTCACTGCAGCCAGTGCGACCCGGCGATGTAGGGCCGCACTGGCTGCAGTGAATAAAAAGTTAATTTAGCCTACATGCTGACATTCGATTTAGCGCCAACATTTGCCTTGGGCGGAAACACATCTTCAAAGCGAATCCTGGATTCCCCCTCGGCTATTGTCTTATTGCGGTCTACTCCAGCTAGTTTATAAATCACCATCGGGATAATCAGAGCAGGAACGCCAAAGTAGAAAGCCGGTCGTAAAGCTTCATTGAAAAGACAGAACACCAGAGATGCAACCTGAAGCCAGATGCCGGCTTGCGCCGTGAAGGGGAACCAAGGCGACTTGTATCTTAGGGCTTCGTCAGTATAACCGGCCTTATACAATTTCTTTCTGAAATTATACTGCGACCAGCAGATAGATATCCAGCACATTTCCCCGGTAAACCCGGCAATCGATAACAGGTAAACAAACGCATCAGTAGCAGAAAAGAAATAGCTGGCTAACAGAAATATCCAAGCGCCGGCAATCGTCGTATATGCCGCGTTGGCCGGAACCGAATGCTTATTCAGCTTAGCAAGAAATCTGGGTGCCATGCCTTCACGGGCCAACGCCCAGAGGGAACGCACAGCCCCGTACGTGCCGCTGTTAGCACAGGACATAGCTGCTGTCAGAGCGATAATCGAGAAGAGGCCACCTGCCCAGTGTAGTCCGTATTTATCAAGAGCTGTAGCAAAAACGCATTGATCTACACTTGCATCAGCCCATGGCAGAATCATTACCAGCAGAAAAACCGGAATCAGGTACAGACAAACAATCCTGAAGGTTACATTTCTTATTGCGATTGGGATGGTCTTGCTGGGATCAAGGCATTCACCAGCGGAAAGTCCGATGATTTCTGATCCTTGGAAGTTTACCAGCAACATTACCATCTCAGTAAGCACTGCAAAGGCGCCCAGTGGGAAGAGCCCGCCATTGCCAAGAAGATTGGTCGTTCCGATGAACCCTCTGGCAGGCATATCGCCATGAAACACGCCAAATATAATCAATACTGCCATTATGCAGAAGAACATCAGGCCTATAATTTTACACAACGCAAGCCAAAACTCAACTTCGCCGAAGGCTTTTACGTTGCTGACATTGATAACTGTAATAATCACGCCGAGCGCCACGGCCCAGATATATTGGTTGACGTCCGGAAAAAATCCATGCATGATGATACCGGCGGCTGTACATTCGCAGGGAACATATGTTACCCAACTCAACCAGTAGGTCCAGCCTACTCCGCAAGCCCAGGTCGGAGAAATGAAGTCCGCCGCATATGTAACGAAGGAACCGGCGATAGGAATGGCCACTGCCAGTTCACCCAGACAGAGCATAACCAAATAAATAATGATACCACCAAGTGCATAGGCGAGAAAGGCTGACGGGCCAACGGCTTGAACAACCTGTCCTGTACCTAAGAAGAAGCATGAACCGATAATGCCGCCTAACGCGATCAATTGCACATGCCGATTCTTCAGACCCCGTTTTAGACCACCATCATTGAAATTATCTACGTCACAAAGATTAGCTTTGTTTTGGTCAGTTAATGACATCCAATACCACACCTCCGCATATTTAACTCAAGAAACCCCTTAAGCAGAAAAAGGTGTACAGTCTGCGATGCCGTTTATCCCTCCTCTCTTGCCAGACCTGTGTCTTGAATAAAATAGGGTACCACAAGGCACTCTATTTCATTCAAGACGCAGTATTACGTGCCGTGATTTTGGTGTCCAGTAAACTCAATATTTAGTATTGATGGCCTTTCAAATAATCCAGCACTTCGCCGAATATTTGCGCCACTTGATCACATTGTGCTTTTTCGATTGTCAAAGGAGGTTCTACCCGAAAAACCTTGGCATTAATCAGAGTACCGGCAACCAATACGCCATGATCAAACAGGCCTTTAGATACTTGATAGCCAACTTCGTCGCTTACGAATTCGAGACCGATCATCAGGCCGCGACCTCTGATTTCCACTACTTTGTCCTCATGGCCTTTGGCAGCATCTCTCAATTTGCCGATAAGATAATCGCCCATCTCTTTGGAGCGATCAGGCAGCTTTTCTTCGATCAGCACATTCATGCTGGCAATAGCTGCCGCAAGAGCTAATGGATTGCCGCCAAAAGTTGTTGTGTGCAGGAACGGATTTTCGAACACACAAGAGAATACTTCTTCAGTGGCAACTGTGGCTCCTGCAGGCATAATGCCGCCGCCAAAAGCCTTGCCAAGAGCAATAATATCAGGCGTTACATCTTCCCATTCACAACAGAACATTTTGCCGGTACGGCCAAAGCCTGTTTGCACTTCGTCAAAAATTAGCAAAGCGCCAAAATCATTACACAATTGACGTAGTTTAGGCAAATAGCCGATCGGAGGCATGATAACGCCGCCCTCGCCTTGAATCGGTTCCAGAATTACTGCTGCAACATCTTCGCCTACCATCGCTAATGCCTTCATGGTTTTAGCCATCATATCGATATCACCGTAGGCTACGTGATGAATGCCGCTAACTAATGGCATAAACGGTTTACGGAAGATACCTTTTGCCGTGCAGCTCAGTGAACCAAGGCTCTTGCCGTGGAAAGCCGATACTGTTGAAATAAAAGCGTGTTTGCCTTTAGGGCCTTGAGTGCCTTTAGCAAGCTTAAGGGCACATTCTACCGATTCAGTGCCGCTGTTGGTAAAGAAGGAATATTTTAAGTCGCCAGGAGTTATATCATTTAACATCTTAGCGCACATAGCCCGCAGTGGATCAAGTAAATCCTGGCTGTGCAGAGCTTGTCTATCCATCTGATCCCTAACAGCTTTCATTACTTTCGGATGACGATGGCCAACATTATATATGCCAAAACCGCCTAAGCAGTCGATATACACTTTGCCATTAACGTCTTCAAAGCAGTTAGCACCATGATCTTTCCATTCTACTGCCGCAAATTGGCCGCCAGCGGTAACGCACTTTCTATATTCAAGAAAACCAGGGTTAACATAATCTCTAAAGCCATCTACGGTTTCTTTGGTAATCCATTTTCTATCTTCTTCATTCACGTCTTTTTTGCTTATTAAATCAAGTACCTTCTGAGAATATGCGTGTATGGACTCATAACCTTTTTGCATAATAATGAAACGCCTCCAATATTATTTGTTCTCGCCCGGCAGTGTCGAAAAAATCTTATTTAACACAAGAGTAGCGATAATTAATTAATATGGTAATCCATATCCTTTATTACCGCTCTGTCTTTTGCATGTAAGTATCTACGCTCAGGACACTCAGATAATAGAATAATAGCTTTAATGAATACGCGAACCCAATTACACCTCCCTTAAATTTTTGAATTCAATGTCATGAACGAAAATAATTGCGGCTAGAAGCTCGCCTTCATGCTACGACATTAATACTACCTACGCAAAAGCCATGCCATAATTTGTAATCAGCAAAATTATTACTTCTTGAAGGACATCGGGGCATGTATTAAAGATCTGTAGTTCTTTTTTTCCGTGAAATTAGTAACTTAATTCCTGTTTGCTTAGACTACCCTATCGCTTTACCTTAATACTGTACGGTTATCCAAACATACAACTGTACAGTTATTCATACAATGTCATACAGCTATTAGTTTGAGATTTGTGATAATAAAAACATTAGGTTGTGCGGAAAACTCCGGCACAACCTAATGTTTTTCCTTACTTCAATTAAAAACTGATACTACTTTTTCAGCCCGGCCAATATTTTTTCCGGTAAGAGCGGCAGATCTCTGATCCGCACGCCGCAGGCGTTGTTAACAGCGTTGGCAATCGAAGCATGCGGTGAAGACAGCGGCAATTCACCTACGCCAGAAGCGCCGTAAGGTCCAAGTTCCCGTTTGTTCTCGAAATATTCAACATGCATTTCATCGGGAATATCCATGATGTACGGAAAACCGCAGCCAGCAAGGGTCTTATGTTTATCCAGGTCGTCATATTGTTCGGTAAGCGCGAACCCTACGCCCTGCGAATAGCTGCCGAACATCTGGCCGTCAACACTTAGCTTATTAATAATTGTTCCGTTGTCGGCAGTCATCGTCATCTTCTCAACAGTAGCCTTACCGGTTTTCATGTCAACAACCACTTCCGACATGAACATGCCATACATGTAAGTCGGCGACGGATTGCACTGCGCAGTTTCGCGTTCGATCATGGTACAGTACTGACCTGATGCCCAGCTGCCGGTATATGCTAATTCAATTCCTTCGGCAACCATCTCGTCATATGTCCGGAACGTGCCATCTTCTTTGCGCATTGCATCCAATAATTTCTCGGAGGCGTCGATCATTGCGTTGCCATAGAATAGCTGGCCTCTGCTGCCGGCCGAACAGCCGCCGTCAGGCGCAGTTCCGGTATCGTTCATAACCATCTTGATCTGTTCCATGGAAATGTGCAAAGGTTTCAGCGCTTCGTGCAGAATTGTTTTGGTTCCCATATCCGAGCCTTGGCCGTGATCTTGCCAGGTACTATAGATTGTTACACCGTGAGGAGCAAGTTCAAGCCTCACTTCGCACATATCACCGAAGTCACCGCCGCAGCAGTAGTTGGCCAGCGCAATGCCAACACCGTATTTCTTATCAGCGGTGGATTTCTCTTTGGCACTTTTCAGCGCTGCCTGATATTTGGGTCTCAGCCATTCAATCTGCTCCGGCAGAGAGTATACTTCAGGCTCTTGGCCCGTAGGTGTTGTCGCCCCTGGTCTATAGACATTTTTGTATCTGAGTTCCAGCGGATCCATGCCAATCTTCTCAGCAAGTTCGTCGATAAGGCATTCACTGGCCCACAGTGATTGCGGCGAGCCGTAAGATCTAAAAGCAGTACCGTAAGTATGATTGGTGCAAACAAGTTTTCCGTGGCCGCGAATGTTTTTAAAATCATAGCCGGCGCCAATAAACTGGTTGCCTTTGAATAATACTATGTCACCCCATTCGGAGTAAGCGCCATGGTCGAATATGTGCTGGTATTCCAGGCCCTGCAGCTTGCCGTCTTTGTCTGCAGCCATTTTGATGTCGACATGGCCGACTTCACGTTTGCCGGTATAGGTAATGGTCTGTTCCATATCAAATTCCAGGTAGCAGGGCTTGCCTGTAGCCATGGTTGCAGCAGCTAAAAGGGCTTCTACCGTGATGCTGATCTTATAACCGAAGGTGCCGCCGGTAGGATTTTGCACTATTCTCAGCTCTTCTTTGGGTATGCCAAGTCCTTCGCAGATCATGTCGATGTGGATGTATAAGGCTATGCTCTTGCTATGAATGGTGAGTTTGCCTTCTTCGTCATAGTAGGAGAAGCCGACGTCAGGTTCGAGGACAAGATGCGGCTGTCTGGTGGTATGATAGCTTCCTTCCACTACCACCGGTGCAGATGCAAAAATCGGCTTGGTGTCTTCGCCTTTTACTGTCGACTGCTCAAAGTAAACATTCTCAAGTCCGGGATGAATCTGGATTGCATCTTCCGCCATGGCGTCAGCAGCATTCATATAGGCTGGCAATTCTTCAAGCTCAACCTTGACTGCCGCAGCTGCTGCTTTGGCGTGTTCGTCTGTGTCAGCGCAGACGATAGCGATGGCGTCGCCGTACATAAATACCTTGTCATCACATAGAATTGGCCGGTCATAGCCGTCGCAGGTATTTCCGGGTATGCAGGCAAAGCCGAATATTCTGTTGGAGCCTTTTATGTCTTTGTGGGTGACTATCTTTTCAACGCCAGGCATTTTTTCTGCTGCGGCGGTATCAATGGACAGTATTTTGGCATGGGATACTTTTGCTTGAACTAGTGCCAGTCGCAGTGTGCTAGCTGGTAATTGCAGTCCAAGATCAGCGCCGTAATTCCAAACTCCGCAAACTTTGGCTTCACCTGACGGACGGGGCGCATAACTGCCGATAAAGGTTTTCTCTGCAGCAAAGTCATATTGCAGTTCTTCAAATTTCATTTCGCCGCGCATTACTTTGGCAGCGTCCATAACAGCGTCAACTATTTGCTTGTAGCCAGTACATCTGCAAGCATTGCGGTTTACCTGGAACCATTTTCTCACATCTGCCCTGGTGGGATTCGTATTTTGATCAAGCAGCGCCTTCGCCGAGACAATGAAGCCTGGGTTACAGAAGCCGCACTGCACTGTACCATGTTTAATAAAGGCCTGTTGCAACGGGTGCAAGTGTCCGGGGGTGCCTATTCCTTCGATTGTGGTAATCGTCGAAAAATTATCGACTCTTTTCATTTTCATAACACAGGAGCGAACAAGTTTGCCATTCAAAATAACTGAGCAAACGCCGCATTGTCCTGCTCTACAACCAACTTTTATTCCGGTAAGCCCCAGTTGTTTTCTGATGACATCAGACAGTATTGCTTCTTCGTCGGCTATTACCATTACATCCTGTCCGTTTACCGTTAAAGTCTTTTTCTTTAGTTGTACAATTTTCTCTGCCATTTATTCCCCTCCAAAAATACATTTATAATTATAATTTAAAATTAAATCCCTTTATTTTTAAACTCCAAAGCTGCAATCCGGATACCTGCATTCCGCACAGGCCAAACACATCCCTCCTACCGCGACGACTTTCATATTTTTACCCCATAATAAATATAGTTAGGCAGTATATTATCCGTATTCAGGCAACCTAATCATCGTTCAAAAAGACATTATCGCAAAAACAATACCAAGTTGAAAAGGGCCTCAGCTATTTTGTTCATTCTTGCAATTAGTTGTCCATTAGATAAATATGACCCAATATTTGATTATATGAAAAACTGTATGGCTAACCATACAACTGTGCAGTTATTCATACAATCAATACACCTGTAAGGTTACTGTTTAAAACAGCTGGACGGGCGGCGTAGCCACCTCCGTTCCAGCAGCACCTAATAACAATAGCTGGCGATGGAAATATTCGTTAGCGGATCTTATGGCCAACAGGCAATATTTAGGGCATTGGCACATAACTTGCAATTATAACTAGTCAAAAATAGCTCTGGGGAGGTATACTACATGACATTAGGCAAACAACTACCGCAAATGCGCACAGCGATTCCGGGACCGAAGTCGCAGGCAATTCAAGCTACACGGGAAAAGAATGTCGTTAAAGCTGTATCCATTAGCAACACCGCCTGCATCGTCAGGGGCGAAGGTGCTGTGGTTGAAGATGTTGATGGAAATATAATGTTGGATTTTGCCGGTGGAATCGGCGTTCTAAACATGGGGTACAGCAATCCTGAAGTTGTGCAGGCTGTAAAAGACCAAGCGGACAAATTTTTTCATACTATGATCATGTCCCTCAACTATGAATCGTATATCAGTCTGGCCGAAAAGATGAATCAGATAGTGCCGATTGACGGCCCAGTTAAAACCATGTTTATCAACTCCGGCGCTGAAGCAGATGAAAACGCAGTAAAAATCGCCAAAACCTATACGAAGAAAACCGATATCCTGTGTTTTGAAGGCGCATTCCATGGCCGAACAAGCCTCACCATGGCGCTTACCAGCAAAAGCAAACCTTACAAATTCGGCTTTGGCCCGTTCCCCGCAGGGATTCACCGCATCCCTTATGCCTATTGCTATCGCTGTCCCTACGGACTGGAATATGGCTCATGTAAAATGCGCTGTGCCGAAAGACTCGAAGAAGTGCTACATACAGTCGTCGATCCAGATGAACTGGCCTGCGTTATCATCGAACCGGTTCTCGGCGAAGGCGGCTTCGTCTCCGCCCCCAAAGAATTCATGATTGCCCTTCGGCAAATTTGCGACAAGTACAACATCGTGATGATCGCCGATGAAGTTCAAAGCGGCTTCTGCCGGACCGGCAAAATGTTCGCTATGGAACATTACCCTGTTAAACCCGATATTATCACCTATGCCAAGTCCATCGCTGCTGGCCTGCCTCTTTCCGGCCTTTCCGGCAAGGCGGCCATCATGGATGCTCCGATGGTCGGCGGCCTTGGCGGCACCTATGCCGGCAATCCACTCTCCTGCGTAGCGGCGCTTAAAGTCATCGAAATCATGCAGAGAGACAACTATGCGCAAAAATCGGTGGAAGTTGGAGCCTTCCTGGTTGAAGGTTTGAAAAAAATTCAGAAAAAGCATCCGATTATTGGCGATATCCGCGCTTTAGGCGGCATGGTCGCGATCGAACTCGTCAAGGACCCGGTAACCAAAACTCCGGCGAAAGATGAGACCGGCGCCATCGTGAAAGAATGCATGCAAAATGGTTTGAATATTCTATCCACCGGTATTCTTGGCAACAATATCCGCGTATTGTGCCCACTGGTAATTACCAACGAACAGATGGAAGCCGCTCTCAACATTTTGGAAAAAGCCATTGCTAAAACAACCGCGAAATAATCACAACACAACCCTCCATTAACTTGGAGGGCTCAGAATATATATGGATGCTAAATATTAAAGGGCCGGTCTTTACTTGAAGGTAGCGAATATGTGATGGAAGCTTGCTGGCTTGCAATCACAGCTACTTTCTAAGACCTGCCCTCTTTCTTTTTCGTACAGTAATAATCCTTAAACATACTATTTAACCCACTACATGATCTGTTTTAATAAACTGAGTAACTTCACCCAGTGGTCCCCACCGACAACCCGCTCAACGTCTATTCTTATACAGAAAGTTTTGTGCACAGCACTGCTTGGCTCTTTTCCCTTTCCCTTATAATCGCTGACATATTTATCGACAAAGGCGAGTAAAATATTGAACTTTTCCTCGTCGCCAACGATGTTGGCCTTGCCGAAAACAACGACGCTTGAATATTCCATGGCAAACTTTTCCGGCTCAGGATTCGATTTACCGACAACACAGAACGACACTCGACTGTCGCTACGGACTCGAGTCAGTATATCGCCTGCCACGGCACAGTGAAGATAAATTCTGTCACCGCTATAAACATAACTCATAGGAATGCCATAAGCATAGTCGTCATCCCCGTTCAGCGACAAGACGCCGAAAACACCTTGTGACAGAATATCCTCCGCCTCCGCCTGGCTAAGTTTACGATCTTGCCTTTTCAGCTCCGCCATTTTACCCGCCTCCAAATAAAACGATGCCCTCTCACTAAAGACTGCAATTTTCATTCCATTTCTTAGAAAATATTTTTACTTTATTCGGTAATTTACTTTTATTTTTCTTTCAACGCCCATGCTGGGCGTACAACAAAAGGCTCCCGATTGCTCGGAAGCCTTGTTTTTCTTGTGACCTACCCCCCCGCTGAATTACTGAAGCGCCTGCAACAGTGTCCCGCTTTTAATTAATTCCAACGTTTTTTCAATATCAGGCGCCAAAGCCCGATCATTTTCCAGCATAGCAACCTGCTCTCTAACCAGGCGATACACCTTTGCAAGTCGCAGCGCTGGTTCATTGTCTCTAAAATCTATCCCCTGGCTGGCACACATCAATTCAATTGCAATTACATATTGTACATTCCCCAGTATATCCCGGGCCTGTCTGGCAGCGATAGTACCCATGCTTACATGATCTTCCTGATTAGCTGATGTCGGTATGGAATCAACACTGGCAGGGTGAGCCAGCACCTTATTCTCGCTCACTAGCGCGGCGGCGGTGTACTGAGCCACCATAAAGCCATCATTGATTCCGCCTTCTTTAATCAGGAAGGCCGGCAGCCCTTCACTGAGCGCAGGATTTATCAGTCTTTCGATCCGGCGTTCCGAAATATTCCCCAGTTCTGCCAGCGCAATACTCAAAAAATCCATCGCCAGAGCAACCGGCTGGCCGTGAAAGTTCCCGCCGGACAAAACCTTGCCTTCTTCCGGAAAAACCAGCGGATTATCAGTTGCTGCGTTTATTTCAGTTTCAATAACCCCTTTTACATACCTGATTGCATCTTTAGAAGCGCCGTGCACCTGAGGCATGCAGCGCAGCGAATAGGCATCCTGGACCCTGCTGTGTTTAGCATTGGCCAGTATTTCACTGCCCGCCAAGAGCAGTCGTAAATTCCTGGCAGTTTCTACCTGACCGGTATAGGGACGCACATCCTGAATCGCGTGGTCAAAAGCGCCAATAATTCCTTCTAAGGCTTCTGTCGTTAAAGCCCCGGCAATATCGGCAATCAGGCTTAAGTTTAGCGCATCATACACTGCCATCGCGCCCGTCGCGGTCATCGCCTGAGTTCCGTTACAAAGCGACAGCCCTTCTTTGGCCTTTAATATTACCGGCTCAATTCCAGCCCGCTGCATAGCAATCTTACCAGGCAAAAGTTCATTCTCAAACCAGGCTTGGCCTTCGCCGATTAACACCTGAGCCAGATGGGCCAAAGGCGCCAAATCACCGCTTGAGCCAACCGAGCCTTTTTGCGGCACAACCGGGTGAACCCCTTTATTCAGCATTAAGAGCAGAGTTTCCACGACCAGCGGTCTGACCCCGGAATACCCTTTAACCAGCGAATTAGCTCTTAGCAGGATCATCGCCCGGACAATTTCTGTGGGAAACGGCTCACCCACACCGGTGCAGCAGCTAACCACCAGGTTATATTGCAGCTTCTCCAGTTGTTCATCGGCAATCGACACATTGCTGAGTTTTCCAAAGCCGGTGTTTATTCCGTACACTATCTCCCCGTCAGCCATGATCTTTTCAACGAATTGACGCGACTCTTCCATTTTGGGGTATGCTTCAGGGTCAATTTCGACTTTTTCTCCCTGCCGGGCGACTTCGACTACTTGCTCAATAGTAAGGCTATGCCCGTTAATTCTAACCGTCATATTGCCACCCCCTCTGATTTTCGCTTTCTAATTATTGTAGACAGTTAGTTTCGATTATTTGCTTAATAGTAAAATCATGCACCTGCAAATAATGTTTTACTAATTCCTCCAAGGCCGCAAGTGGAACAGGCCCTACCAATTCAGCGCCGGCGACAGCCACGCCATACCGCGCCGCTTCGCAGCGAACAGCTTCCATCACCCTAGGTAGAGGGGTCTGTAAATAATTAGTGAGGTTCATCGAAACCTGAACCATGCCAGCGCCTTCGAGACTTAAGCCCATTGCCTTGACAAACCGGAACCCCCCATTAATATGGCGCAGTGCTTTGGCGATTCTCTCGGCGATGGAAACGTCCTCGGTGCGTAAATTCACATTGAAGGCCACCAGGGGAAATCTGACCGCCACTTGCACCGAACCGGCCCGAGGAACAAATTCGGCTGGTCCCTCATCCGGCACCCATTCCGGCAGCTGTATTTTTTCCGCCAGACTTTCATACTGGCCTTTACGGACATTTACCAGATTAACCCGTTCCGGACTGGTAGCGGCGTCCTCATAATAATATACCGGAATTCCTTGTTTCCCAACATACCTGCCAAAATCACGGGCTATTACCAGCGCTTCCTCGGTAGTCATTTCGCCAATTGGGATAAAAGGCACTACATCCAAGGCTCCCTGCCGGGGATGATCGCCCTTTTGCTTGGTCATATCAATCAATGCAAAAGTAAGCTCCGCCATTTTTTTTGTGGCCTGCAATACAGCCTGAGGCTCTCCCAGGTAAGAAAACACCGAGCGGTTGTGATCCTTATCTGATGATACATCAATCAACTTCACTCCCGCTACACTCTTGACGGCCTCCGCAACTTTTTCTACTACTGAAAGATCTCTTCCCTCACTGATATTTGGGACACACATTAATATTTTCATAAAATTCAGTTCCCCCATTGGTCGATTTTCAACAATTTTACATGGCCCCGCAAAAGCGCAGCCTGCTCTTCAAACCGCATTTTTGTCTCGTCATCGGTAATTGATTCCACGTTTGCTTCAATATTTAATACACAGCCCAGCAAGGCAACATCCGCCAAATAACAGGCTACTCCAAGATCAGAACTACAAGCAGGGTTGGATTTCCCCACAAGTAGAGCACACAGTTCCTGAACTTTATGGCAATGCCAAGCATTATTCTTAGGCACCAGGGCTGCTGTTGCAAAACCTTTTTGAATAGCGCTATTGCGCCGGGCTTGTTCCTCTTCTTTGCCTTTAGGCAGGGAAAATGCATCCTTTATGCCTTGGAAAGCTTCCGCGTCTTGTTCTGCTCCCGCCAATAATACTTTTGACAACTCCTCGGCTTCACTGGCGATATTCGCCAGCTGGGCTTGAGACAAGCCATAATCTTTTTTTACAGATAACTTCGCCACCATGGCCACCAGCGCGGCCGCCATACCGCAGGCCATGGCTGCCGCCGAGCCACCGCCAACACCATAATCATCGGAATTTAGAATTCTGTTTAAGATTCGGCTATATGGCACTACCCACACCCCCTATGGTTACCAATTCAAAATCTCACCCCGTTTTATCACCGTTGCTACCACATTACCGCCAAGCCGGTAGATGACGTGTTCAAAACAGGGCACGTCCCATATCTGCAGATCCGCCAACTTCCCGGCTTCCACCGAGCCCCGGTCATAGGCTAAGCCTAATGCTTGGGCCCCGCCTAAAGTGGCGGCGCGCAGCGCCTCAGCCGGCGACATACCATAAAGCCTGCAGGCTAATACCATTACAAACTGCATTGATTCCGTCCAGCACCCCGGACAAAGATTTGTCGCTAACGCCACAGTCATCCCGGAATCGATAATTGCCCTGGCATCGACAGGCTTCGGATGGCGAACAGCCAAATCCAGCGCCGGTAACAACACCCCCGGCACCCCGGCGGCGGCCAGCTTTTTCATGGCCGCCGGCGGAGTAAAGTTTAGGTGGTCGGCTGAAGCCATAGCCATTTCCGCCGCCAGATCCGAACCACCGATATAAGAATAGGCGTCAGTATGAATCCTGGGGGCGAGGCCCTGCCGCGCCGCCGCGGTAAGTATCCGGGCCGAGTCCTCAGCCGTGAAATGCCCGTCATCGCACCACACGTCGCAGTATTTGGCCAAACCAAGACTACTCACCCAAGGAATCATTTCTTCGATCAGGATGCTGATATAGACATCTTTCGCCACATTTGGTGGCCAGCCGTGAGCTCCGAGGAAGGTGCTGACAACATCCACCGGTAGTTCGGCTGCCAGCCGGGCGTTAACTTGCAGCAGCTTGATTTCGTCGGTAGTAGACAGGCCGTAGCCGCTTTTACTTTCAACTGTGGTTGTTCCCGCCCTGAGCATTCTGAGCAGGCGGTCTTTGGACGCAAGGTAGAGTTCCTCTTCACTGGCCTTTCTGGTCATATCCACAGAAACCATAATCCCGGTCGCGATACCCATTTGCCGTAGTTTTTCATTATCGTCAACAGTCATCCGCGCCGCGTATTCCTGTACGCGCGAACCGCCGAACACCAAGTGAGTATGACTGTCCACAAACCCCGGAGCGACAACTTTGTTTGAAGCATCAATTACCGCAGCGCCTTCGGTGTCCACGGCGGCCAGCACGCTTTCCCGGCTACCCACCGCCAGAATATGCTCTCCCCCTATGGCAACCCAGCCATCCAAAATTCTCCCCACCAGATCCGGAGCATCTTGGGTGCAGGTAACGACTTCGGCGCAATTGGCAATTACTAAATCAGCTCTTGGTTTTTGCTCTGATTTTTCCATATATGTTGCTCTCATCCCCTAATTGGCTAATCTTCCGGGCCAAAAGTGGCCTCGGGGGTCCACCACAGTGGAATCTTGATACTTTCGGTGGTAAGTTTGCCTTTGCCGTTTGCCACATCCCGTGCTGTTTCATAACCGGCTTGAGCATGGCGTACCACACCAATTCCCGAATCCATCGTCATGCAGACTGACAGCCGGAAAGTCGCATCGTCGGTACCGTCGGCAATCATCGTCACCCCGGTATGGACCGCTTCGCCCATCGAGTAATTAGCCTGGATTGCAATCAAATCGCACATTCCCACGGCGTTAAGCAACCCGTTGAGCATCGGCCAGTCAGAAATCAGATCTGATCCGTCTTTCATATTCTCTGATTCGAAGGTCGGATTGACGATCGAACCCGAGTCCAGGTTATCCCGGGAGAAAGCTACCGGACCAGCTAATTCGCCGCGGCGAATCATTTCATTGACTTCGAGGGCAAATTCTTTACGTTGGCCAAACCCCAAGTAGCAAATGCGGGCAGGCAGCGCTTCAATCGGAACATGATTTCTGGCTAGCTTGATCCAGCGGGTAACCAAGAGATCATCCTTGAACTTCTCTGCTACCATGTCATCAATCTTAGCCAGATCGGAGGCCTCGCCGGACATGCATGTCCAGCGGAATGGACCACGGCCTTCACAAAATAGTGGTCTTATATAGGCCGAAACAAAACCGGGAATCGTCATCGCTTCTTTTTCCGGCATCCCAGCGTCCCGTGCTTCCTTGCGCAGGCTGTTGCCATATTCAAAAACATGAACGCCCTTGGCGAAGTACTGGTTCATCGCCCTAAGCTCCCGAACCATTGTCTCCCGCGCGCACTTGAGATATTCTTCGCGATCCACGCGCCGCAGCTCATCCGCCTGAGCGGGAGTATAACCAGCGGGAATATAGGAAATGGGATCGTGCGCTGGGGTCATCGAAGTCATAATATCCGGCATAAACCCTTTATTATAGGCTGCCTCGAAAATATCGGCGGCATTGCCGACAACCCCAACTCCCAAGGGCTCATTTTTCGCCGCATACTCCTTGGCCACAGCAATCGCCTCATCAAGCGAGCCCACCAGCACATCAATAAATTTCTTGGCAATACGGCGCCGGATTACAGCCTCATCAGCGTCACAAAGAATACAAACCCCACCATGCATCGTCATCGCTCTGGTTTGGTTGCCCCCCATTCCCCCCGCCCCGGTGGTTAAGAGAATTCTGCCAACCAGTGAATCGTTATAATGGAGGCGGGCAATTGCTGACAGCGTTTCAAACGTCCCCTGAATAACCCCCTGGGTGCCGATATATTCCCAGGGCGCAGCTGTATATTGGGCAAACATCGTCAGATTCTTATCCTGCAAATCATAAAAGGTCGGCCAGGTCGCCTTCATAATATTAGTTGTAGCCATTACCACTTCCGGGGCATACTTGTGGGTTTTAAAAACCGCTACCGGCATGCCGGACTGCACGACCAAGGTCTCATCGTCCTCCAGGTTCTTCAAGGCATCCACAATGGCGTGATATGATTCCCAGTTGCGGGCGCATTTGCCGATACCGCCATAAATAACCAGCTTCTCTGGTTTTTCGGCATTCTCCATATTGTTTTCCAGCATACGCAGAATACTTTCCTGCCGCCAGCCCTTGCACCGCAGTGTAGAACCCCGCTGTGCCTTAACCGAATAAAGGATCTCAGGCTTATCCATACATATTCCTCCTCAAATATTGTAATTAATCGTCGATACCCGCCTCTGGAGCTAATACCAGCTTCACTGCATTTTCGACGCTAGGCGAATATCCGAGCATCTTGCCAAAGCTATTAATGCACAATCTGTGCCAGGCTTTTTTACGTCATTTAGCAGTCCACAGGCTGTCGATAAAGGCTCATCTGCGTCGTTGGTGCTCCGTGCGCGCTTGTCGTACATCATCCCTGTACTACCTTCACGCGCGGCCTCGCAGCTACCCACACATTGTTCGTGAGTAATTCGCCTACTAACAATGTACGCTGATAAAACTGTGAAACCAGAACGTTCATCTGAGCCTTTCTCAACGACCTGGCCTACCTACGCGCCAACCGCAAAATATTTTTGCGTCTGCCGATCGTTACCTCTAACAGCTGCATTAAACATGCGTTCATTAGCACCCAGCGCGCGCAAGCAGCGCCGTTACCATCACCCGCGGATTTTCAGAGTATCTTGACACTTCCTAAAAGATCTCTGCAAATAGTTTTGCGCAAAATTTATTTGCACTAAGCTTCTTGACGCTTGCCACATTCTTTTGATATTCTTGAAGCAAAGCAAATTACAGGAAATTACCACGTGGCGTCTTTGGAAGGAGGGTACTATTATGAATGTTTCCACAATTGGTGCATTATTATTGGAACTGGTACCCGCAATAGTTATCCTGGGGGAAGACAAGCGCATAATCTGGTTCGGCGGGCAATTTGACGACTATTTCTTAATTAAACAGGGCGAACTATTTACTCAGATCTTTTCCATCACTGCCCGTGATCTTAACCGCAGACAAGTTACCATTAGCACTCCCAGAGGCAAGAAATTTTCGTTGCGCCCCAGGCCGCTAGAGCTGGAGAACGAGCGGCTGACCATCCTATTAATTGACGAGCTCACTGACGTAATCAACAATAAAGACAGCAAAATTGCCTGTCTTGAAAAAATTATTGATTGCCTGGATGAAGGCGTTATCGTCAGCGATTTCGAAGGACGCCTCGCCTTATACACCAAAGCCCAGGAAAAATTGGAAGGTTTAAAAGCCAGCAATACTATCGGCAAGTACCTATGGGAAGTCTATAATTACAATCCCGATATGTCTGAGCACCGTCATGTATTCAAGACCAAGCACCCGATCATCAATCAGTATCAGGCGCATGCCTATGTAAGCGGGCTCCCCCAATATGTTCGCTACAGCACCTATCCGGTAATCAAAGATGGCGAAACTATCGGCGTCATCTCCGTCAGCACCAACGAGACAGACCTTCAGTCACTGCTACACGAGACCATTGAAATCAAGCGCCAACTTTTCAGCAATGACAAAGAATCAAAAGAACAACCCCGCAACGGGGCTATTTATAGTTTCGATACCATCAAAGGAACCAGTCTCGTTATCAGGAACCTGATCAAAGAGGCTCAAACCATTGCCTTACGCGACTCAGACATTTTGCTGGTTGGCGAGACCGGTACCGGCAAGGAACTCTTCGCGCAAAGCATTCATAATTACAGCAATCGGTCGCTAAGCCCCTTTGTGGCCATCAACTGCGCCGCAATTCCTGAAACCCTGCTGGAAAGCACCCTGTTCGGCACGGTGCGCGGTGCCTATACCGGAGCAGCCGACCAAACCGGACTGTTTGAATTCGCCAAAGACGGCACCCTGTTTCTCGACGAAATCAACTCTATGCCTCTTTCTTTGCAAGCTAAACTCACCCGGGTTCTTGAGGAACGGGTAATGCGGCGGCTCGGGACGACCACAGTCACCCCGGTGCGTTGCCGAGTAATCAGTTCGTCTAACGAAGAGCCCCGGAAACTTGGTGCCAGCAACAAGCTACGACCAGACCTTTATTACCGCATTGCCCATTCCTGCCTGATCATTCCCGCACTGCGGGAGCGGCGGGAAGATATTTTATACTTGATGAACTATTTTATCGCCCATTTCAGCAAAGAGTTTAATACCAACATATCCGGCATGACAGATGAACTCAGAGAATTCTGCCTACAATACAGTTGGCCAGGCAATGTCCGAGAATTAAAACATGTTGTCGAGAATATGATTATGAAGCTTGAGGATCAGCAGGAAATCCTAGACACCGTCAACCTGCCGCTAAACCTCCGTAGCAACGTCGTTAAACACCATACCCCAGGCAACCATCAAAATAGCGAGCAAAGAAAATTGTTCAGTGCCGTCAATACTTTTGAAAAAGAATATCTACGCGATATTCTCGAGAAAAACAACTGGAACCTGACTAACGCCGCTAAAAGCCTGGGAATTGCCCGGCAAAATCTGCAATATTACATCAAAAAATTCAAATTAAAATAAAAAAGCATAAAAAATGAGGCGTCCGAGCATTGCTCAGAAGCCTTATTTTTTTTTATCGGTGACACCGTTTAAGCTGACGGCACCAAAGTATCTGCCTGTATCAGTCAAATTTAACGATGAGTCGTCGGAGTAACTTTTCTCTATCGTCTGATATTTCCACGCGCGACCGAGATGGAGTCAATAAAACGTTTTCCGGGGCATCTTTTTCTTAAACTGCCGGTTCAGTTCGTTGTGTACTTCAGACTCATTGCATTTGCCGTTGTGGGACTTGTATTGAGCCACCGTATACGCAGAAACCAGACCGTTCTTCTTCATCAGTCGACCGATCCGGCGCCTGGATACAACCATACTAATCTTCTTCAACTCCACTTATAATGTCAACCTCCCAACCGGGGATATAGAAGTACCTTCACCAAACAACTCAGTGACTTTTCGATAATTTCTGCTTGAAAACCCCTCATCTTGTCCCTGGATTCTCTTGTACCAGCTCCGGTTATCGGCTGGAGAACTCTCCATATTTCAGATGATCCAAAGGATTATCCATTTTATCGCCCTCATTTAGGTTTACAAGGCATTTCGGGTTTATCTCTATTGGACACAGTGCTTTTCGCAAAAGACAAAAACATTCCTAATGAGTGGTGGTAATCCTCCAACGTATTTATCCAAGTTTTAAGACACTCTAGTCCATCATCCGTTATCTTATACAATCTTTTCGCAGGTCCGGGATTGGATACATCCCAAACGGCAGTAACATGCCCACTCTGCTCCATTTGCTTTAGACACCGGTAAACTCCTGAAGGATCTGGTTTCTTGCCTTGAAACATACATGTTTCCTGGAGTTTCTGCACTATGCTGTAACCATGCACTTCTTCATCATCAACCAACAGAGTAAGAATAGCCGGTCGGATCAATTTTTCAAGATTTACTCCGGTGCATGGGCAGCCATTAAATTCTTCCTTGATGCTGAATTTAAGCATTTGCTTAGTACCTCTTTTTTGAAGAATGGCAGATCTTTCAAGGGCATCGTACAGTAGTGCAGCAAATATTATGTTTAGCCCACGATATGATCGTACCGGTAAGTTGGGTTAGGACGTCCAGGTTTTAAGCATTTTAGTGCTAGGAAATCTGCAGTTATATCGTTCTCGCCTGCTTTGGAAATCTCCTCTAAGATGATGGCTTGAAGCGTATCTGGTTCCATCTGGGCGCGAGCGTTCAGTGTCATCTTTGCTTCTTTGGCCTCCCCGGCGGATCCACGGATATTCAGGAAGTTTTTCGGTCCTGTGATATTGCCGATCACAAAGCCGTTGTCTGTTTTAACAAGCAGTTTCACGTGACCGACCGCAGCGTTTAAGGCTTCAAAGCGCTGGCTTAGGGCATTCAGCAGATTTTCAGCGAAAATATCCCAGTTTGCAAACTGACTCTGCAGTTTAACCGTGGTGTTAAGCCAGCCGAGCGCCGCTTCCCCTTCAGCATAAATATCATAGTCAACCTCTGCCAAGTGGGTTCCGGCTTCAGAAGACTGCATAACCTCGTTCAGCCAATTTTCTAAACCCTCCCCGTTTTTGGCGCTGATAGCATGGACTTTAGCCAACGGCCACTCTTCGGCGGTACGCTTTTTCAAAGTTGTAACTGCTTCCGGACTTAGCAAGTCGGTCTTGTTTATAACAATCAAATCCGCCTCTTCAAGCTGCTTCCTGAGAATATAAACTGCGCTCATATGAAGCCCCGACATTCTCGCGTCCAAAACGTCCGCCAATTGCTCAGGATCAACAAGCACCGAAAGTGGAGCGACGCTTAACTTTTCAGCAAACTTATGCTTCAACGGCTGCAATATTGTTGCGGAAAGATCGGTACAACTTCCAACAGGTTCGGCGATAATGACATCCACAGCCTTCTTTTCAGTAATATGCTTAATGGCCTCGGTAAAACCCGGGAAATTGCAGCAGAAGCAGCTGCCGTTCACTTCTGAGACAGTCGTGTCTGTATGCTCAAGAAATACTGTGTCTACCAGTTCGGACGCCTGATCATTGGTAATCAACCCGACCTGTTTGCCAATTTGACCAAGCTTACTGGCGGCCTCCCAAAGAAGCGTTGTTTTACCAGCACCAAGAAATCCCCCGACCAAAATGATCTTAGTTTTCATAGAAAATCCATCTCCCAGTTATTAATTTCTGAATCAACGGCATTGGCATTTCGCCTTTTTCATCAGCGGTTCCAATACGCCTGTGAACAGCAGCCCTGCCGCCAGAGCGCCGATCACGGGACCGAGAATGTAAACAAAGAAGAATCCTCCGGACTGGTCAGGAAAGGCGGCAGACCCCCAGCCAAAAATCCACGAAACAAGGCGGGGGCCGAAATCGCGGGCAGGATTCAATCCAGCTTGGGTTAGTGGTGCGATCAGACAAATCACCGAACTCACAGATAAGCCAATAAATATTGGCGCCAAATTATCATCCGGTTTTCCAAGATTACATCCTTCTGTTAGCGAAAAGATCATGAGCACAAGCAAAAAAGTGCCAATAGCCTCAGCCCCTATTGCTAAAGGCATGGATACTACGGCTGTGCTTCCGGGAAGTTGATAATACTCGCCAAACATTTTCGCCACTTTCATTGAGTCAGCGGTTCCGCGAACAATGCTGTGCGCAGTCTCAAAAGCAACGATAGAGGGATCAAATAAGATGTACAGGATTAGTCCAGCACAAAAAGCACCGAGAAACTGGGCAATAAGGTAAGCAGGCATTTTTTTCAATGACATTCTCTTGCTCGCCACCATAGCTAAAGTAACTGCTGGGTTGAGGTGGGCGCAAGATAGATGACGTGTAGCGTAAATGGCCAGACTGACGCCGATTCCCCAGATCAACGCGATCTGAAACAACCCATTATGGGCGTTGAATAAGACCGTAACCGCAACAGAGCCGCATCCGAACAAAACCAACAAAAAAGTCCCAATAAATTCCCCGATAAAATCCCGCTTGTAATCCACAACCAAACAGCTCCTTAAAAATTTTCGTGTGCAGTCCATAGATAGGCCACGCCATACTCTCACCAGAAAAGTCAGCAAATTTTGCTATAAGATTAACACCCTTAGGAGACTAAGTCTATTATAAATCATCCGAAAGATTATACCATGATTACAGAAAGTATAATCGCCGCATCCGTTCACAGCCGATTGGACGCCGTCCACTTTTGCCTGCCGGATAATAAGGCTCAATAAGTACCACCCATTCCTCCGCACCGCCTGTGTCATTCCTCATCCCCCAGTGCCAGCAGGATGGCAGCGATAAATTCCGGTTTCCTCTCCAACACATCGGATGGACATACTTGTCACACAGGCCGCTGGTCGGAGAAGCTTCACGCCTGTCGACGGGGACAGCTTTCATTCCGGCTTTCGCGGCAAGATACACCGCTTCAAGCCCTGCAGGGTTCCTCCGATGATCGCTATTGTCTTCATCTAGCAATATACTGCCTATATTCTTCGGCTGTTGCCGGTTTAAGTCCCATTTGAACTAGAATATGCGTAGCTTCTTTCACTGTTCGCCCGCCGTGTCCACATTCATGCAACTCTGGGCAACCCCCAGCAGGCCACTGCGCGGCGGAATAATCGAGGTAACCAGGTTAGCCCCGGCGTCCATCCTGACTTTGAGGCCGGCGATGCCGTCCACATCCAGCGACTCCGGTATGGCCCTGGCGGTATCCGGTGCCCTAAATTAAAGGCTTATGCTTTGAATTTGAGAACCCTCAGCCTGCCCATGTATTCCATTGCCAGGGTGGCTTCCTTCTCGTTAAAGCAGTCGTCTGTTCACTGGCGCATCAGAGGACAACACCTTAAATAATCCCGCTTCCAACAATTCCACACGATAAAAGTCGTATTCTTTTTACTGCACTTGGCTGATATATCTCATCAACGGTCATATGTTTTATGGCAAGGGACTGAAACACACACGTAGGCTTTATCTCCCTGAAGCACAAATCTCTGGTCGCGAGAACCTCTGCCTTGAATTTCTCCGGGATGCTTTTCATGTTCATCCTGGTATTCTTGCTGAACCTTTTGTCAACCTCTTTTATATTGTTTAGCGATATCCCCATTATCGTTCGCCCTATCAGACCCATGCCCATTATCCCCCCACGCTTGCCTTTCCCTGAAGGTGCTTATCGATTGCACTTGTCATCACACTCATCATCTTGATG